>JAEEGG010000750.1_pt1 | contig 95442 bp, 87 predicted proteins | sample 9134161 | NCBI WGS metagenome assembly JAEEGG01 (sample SAMN16246543, study PRJNA631951) | gut metagenome | biome: gut microbiome; feature: rumen; material: CR-attached | host: Bos | place: Iran: Karaj | collected 2018-10
CTTAAGGTCATAAGTGAAAAATACGCAAACTTATCATATCTTTGATCTTCACCATGTATTATGCTGATTTCGGAATAATCATCGAGCATAATTCCTCTTAAGCCTTTATCTTTTAGGAAGATAAGGAGCGAAACATTGCCCATTGTATGGTCCATTCTCTCTCCTATGCATCCGACAAAAAGAAAATCCTTAAATCCTCTTTCAATGCAGACTTTTAATGCATGACAGGTATCGGTATCATCTTTTTCGCAGGGAAGAACTATTGTCTCCGAATCCATATGGGGGTTTTCGTGAGAATCAAAATCGCCGACGATTAAATTTGGCTTTACTCCAAGCTTATCCATATGCTTCAAGCCACCGTCGCAGTAAACAAAGAAATCGTCTTCTTTTAAATATTCTTTTATCTTTTCGTAATTATTTATTTTCGCACTTCCGACTATAACAGCTCTTTTCATAAATCAGTATTATACTCCGTATGTTTAATTTATCTGTCAAAACAAAAGGCTTATCTCTCCGGAATCAAATCTTTTTATCTCACCCGATTGATTTCGAATTATTATCGCACCTTCCTCGTCAAAATCTTTTACGATTCCTTTGTCAAGAAAGCCCGATGCATCACTTAATTCAACTTCTTTTCCAAGCACAACGGATAATTGCCTGTAAAGCGCCATATACTCTTTTAAATCATTCTTTAAAAAGAAATCATGCAAACCGTTAGAATATCCTATGACAATATTGTCAATAGATTTACCGCTTATCACACCTTCTTCAAGTGAGCCGGCTTTTCCCTTAAGTTCATTCGGAAAATCGTCGGTAGAAAGATTGATTCCCGTTCCCACAATAACAGCGTTTCGTGAATTCCCAAATGTATCTTTTAAAATCAGTTCGCAAAGAGTACCGGAGACTTTTTTTCCGTTTAAATAAAGATCGTTAACCCATTTAATTCCGCAGTCAATATCAAGTGCTTCTTTTATGGCTTTCGCACAGATGACAGAAGCCGCAACGGTAACCTTTAATAAATCCTCGGGCGATTCGTCAGTAAAATGAACGAATGTAAAATAAATGCCTGTGTCTTTGGGAGAATAAAAAGACCTTCCTTTTCTACCCTTACCGGCAGTCTGCTTTCTGGCAATAAGCGAAAAATCATCACATTTACCTCCCAAAATTCTTCTCTTGGCTTCTTCGTTTGTAGAATCGATTTCATCAAGAATTTCCGTATTAACTTTTATATTTTTATCAATATAATTTTTGTCGTACATATCTCTCATATATTATCACATAATCTGTTTAAGTGCATAAAAAAACTGCCCGATATGATTTCACACCGGGCAGATAAATATTTTAATATAACTTCTTTCCGCAATGGCTGCAGTATCTTCCATAATTTCTGTACAAAACTGTTTCGCAGTAAGGACATCTGAATGCGCCGTTTAATATAGCTGTAATCAGTACCGCGATTCCAAGAACAATGCCCGCAACTGCCATATATTTAAATACATCAAAGTTGTGCATAAAAGATGCAAGCATACCGCCTAAAACGAAAGGAACAATAACCGATGAAATCATAAGAATAACGAACAGCACTCTCATTTTGGCTCTTTTGGCAACGTGAATTTCAAATTCTCTTGCTTCTCCTTTTTCAAGTTCTTCTTTTTCTGCTTTAAATTTTTCATTTTCTTCTTCGGTAAAATGATATTTGCAAAAAGGACATTCTTTTAAATTGTCACCTATAGATTCTCTGCATTTAGGACAAATTCTCATATTTATTTCCTCCCCGGGTTAAACCCTGTGTCTATAATGATAATATCACCAATCATTAAAATATAAAGGAGAAAAAGAATAAAATACACAGGCAAAATATTACACAAGCAGCAAATTAAGAAATCGTAAAATATCTCGACCCCGTTTTAACAATCCTTCCTTCCATTTCAAGTTCTACCAGAGATACACTCAAATCTTCAATCGAAAATTTATCACCCAGTGTCATATATATTGCATCAAGAGACATTTCGTTTTGAGAAAGCATTTTATAAATAATCTCTTCCAACGAGTTAGTAACATGCGTTTTTTCGATATTTTCATTTAAATCGATTTTTCCCTTTTCCGACAGTATATATTCTTCCTTTGTATCAACAATTTCTCTTCTTTTATCTTTTATATCAAAAGAACCGTTAATATACTTAAATCCCTTATTCTTTAAATTATCAATAATAACCTTACTGCCAACCGCAATTTCAGCGCCTGCGGCTATTAAATTGTTACACCCGTCAGATAAGGCATCAGTTATTCTCCCGGGAACTGCAAATACTTCCCTTCCCTGATCCAAAGCCTGGGTAACCGTAATATATGTACCGCTTCTTTTTCTGGCTTCAACTACAAGGACTACATCTGAAAGCCCTGATATAATTCTGTTCCTTGATGGAAAATAAGTTCTTAAGGGTTCTGTACCCGGATTAAATTCGCTGATTATTCCGCCGTCTTTAAGAATATCGTTAAATAAGTCTTTATTGTCTTCGGGATAGATTACGTCCACACCGCAGCCCAAAACTCCGAATGTATTTCCGCCTACAGAGATTGAGCCTCTTTGAGATATGCCATCAATTCCTCTTGCCATTCCGCTTATTATCTGCACTCCGGCCGAACTTAATTCTCTTGCAAACATTCGCGCTGTTTTCTCACCATAGGGAGAACACTCTCTTGCACCTACTATCGCAACCGAGGGTCTGTCTTCTTGGGGAAGTCTGCCTTTATAAAAGAACATCAAGGGCGGATCGCCTATATTTTTAAGCCTGAAAGGATAGTCTTTTTTAGTCAGATGGGTCCAGTGAATATTTTCTCGTAAAAGATTCGCATAAAAGATTTTCGCTTCCTCTCTTAATTCATTTTCTTCGGTTAATACCGTTTCTTTTATGGTCTTTAGTTTAACTAAATCCTTTTCTTCATGTACCGATTCCGATGCTTCTCTTAATATATTATCAAGGTACAGAAAATCTAAATCTGTTTTTAATATACTTTCAAAGCTCAAATTAAGTTTACATAACTTATTTGCCAGTCTTCCCGACAAACCTTTAGCCCTGAACATATATGCGTATAAATCTTCGTTATCTATCATCGTTTCCATTATCTTCCCTCCATCTTATAAATAAAGACTGTTCATTCTGTAATTAAGCGCTTCGGATAAATGCTTCTTTTGAATATTCTCTGAATTGTCCAAATCCGCTATAGTTCTTGCAACGCGCAAAATCTTATGATATGCTCTCGCGCTTAATTCCATTGCTTTAAATGCTCTCTCAAGAAATACTTCGTCTTTCGCATCAATTACACAATATTTTTCAATTTCTTTTACAGTCATCTCCGAATTAAAGCGAATTCCTGTGCCTTTAAATCTTTTATCCTGAATATCCCTTGCAGCCATAATCTTCTTTCGCATAGAAGCAGAGTCTTCTTCCGCCACATTTTTATTTTTCAGATTGTCGTATTCGAGAGGCTCGGTCTGAACGCAGATATCTATTCTGTCCAAGATTGGACCAGAGAGTTTTCCGATATAATTTTTAATCTGCGTTTCGGTACATCTGCATTTGTTCCTGTCAGGATAATAACCGCATGGGCATGGATTAATAGCAGCAACAAGCATAAAATCCGATGGATATTCAAATGTTCCGGAAGACCTGCTTATAACAATCTTTCTGTCTTCAAGGGGCTGGCGAAGTATCTCAAGTGCTCTTCTGTCAAAATGAACAGCTTCGTCTAAAAACAGCACTCCTCTGTGAGACAGGGAAATAACACCGGGCTTTGGTATACTGCCTCCTCCCGAAAGTGCATTGTCTGTAATTGTATGATGTGGTGAATTGTAAGGACGTTTTACGATTAATGAATCGAATTCTTTGATAAATCCGGCTATAGAATAAATCTTACTGACTTCAATGCTTTCATCATAAGAAAGCGGAGGAAGAATTGTCGGTATGCGTTTGGCAACCATTGTTTTACCGCAGCCCGGAGTTCCGATCATTAAGATATGATGAAAACCTGCAGCAGCGATAAGGCATGCTCTTTTTAATTCTCTCTGACCCGACACTTCGGAAAAATCCACATTATAATCGTACTGACTTGATTTAAAAAGTGCATCGATATCAATTGATTCGGGTTCATAATCAAGTTTTCTGTCATCTTCATCAAGCGTTAAGAATCTGATTACATCAAGGATGTTTTCCATCCCGTAGACTTCTATACCTTCAATAGCAGCACCTTCAAGAGCGTTGACCTTTGGTAGAATAACCTTTTTAAATCCCTGATTCTTTGCCTCAATTACTACAGGTAAAACTCCGTCCACAAATCTTAAATCACCGTCTAAACCCAGCTCTCCCAAAAACAGTATCCCGTCCGTGCTGCTCTGCCTTAACTCCCCAAGTGCAATTAACAATGATATTGCAATCGGCAAATCAAATTTCGTTCCGCCTTTTCTAATATTTGCAGGCGACAAATTAACGGTAATTCGCTCGGGCGGTATAGAAAAACCGTTATTCTTTAAAGATACTTTTACTCTCTCCTTCGCCTCCCTTACTTCAGAATTAAGCATTCCGACCATATCAAAAGCGGGAAGCCCGTTTGATGCATCTGTTTCGACACAGATAATGTAACTGTTTATACCGTAAACAGTTCCCGAATAAACAAAACTAACCATAATACCCCCCTAAAAGAAATAGAACCAAGCATGCAAAAAAGCACGCAAAAAAAAGAAACTATAAAAATTATTTAATTGGTTTGGGAAAAAATATAGATTTGTGATAAATCAACCTGAATCGGTTTTGAATGATTTATCAATTGTGATTTATATTACAAAGTTCGGGCGAATAAACGCCCGAACCTTATATTTGTAATATGTTTTAAAAATCTTAAATAAATTAAAGCGGAGCCTGAACACCCTTTAAGCCGAGCTTCTGAATCATACCTACAGGATCCTGAGCGAACTGAACAACCATTTCCTGGTCGATCTTACCTTCAAGGTAAAGCTGTGTAAGAGCTTCGTCCATTGTAATCATACCCATCTTTCTGTTGGTCTGCATTACAGACTGTAACTGGTGTGATTTACCTTCACGGATAAGGTTTCTGACAGCATGGTTACCAAGCATAACTTCGAATGCAGCAACACGGGAACGTCCGTCTGCTGTAGGAATAAGCTGCTGAGAGATAACCGCTTCAAGAACGTTAGCAAGCTGTACTCTGATCTGCTGCTGCTGATGAGGCGGGAAAACGTCGATGATACGGTCGATGGTTGATGCAGCACCGATTGTATGCAGTGTTGATAATACAAGGTGGCCTGTTTCGGCTGCGGTTACGGCTACGGAAATTGTTTCGTAGTCACGCATCTCACCTACGAGGATAATATCGGGATCCTCACGAAGAGCAGCTCTTAAGGCATTTGCATAACTCATTGTATCGAAACCAACCTCACGCTGGTTAACCATTGCAACTTTGTGAAGGTGCAAATACTCGATAGGGTCTTCCAGTGTAATAATATGAGCATCTCTGTTGTTGTTAGCTTTATCAATAATTGATGCAAGTGTTGTTGATTTACCTGAACCTGTAGGACCTGTTACAAGTACAAGACCTCTTTTACGATTGTAAAGATCAACAACGGCGTTGGGAACGCCCAACTGTGCAGGTGTAGGGATAACTGTATTAACGGCACGGAGAGCCATAGCTACAGAACCACGCTGACGGAATGCATTTACACGGTAACGTCCGAGGTTGGTAACTGCGAATGACATATCGAGTTCACCTCTCTCTTCGAACATCTGCTTCTGATGCTCCGTCATAATCTGACCTACTATATCCAAAGTATCTTCGGGTTTAAGTACAGGAAAATCCATGTTTAAAAGATGACCGTTAACACGCATTTTGGGAGGAAGTCCTGCTGTCAAATGAATATCTGACGCTCTGGAATCCATTGCAACCTGTAAAACCTCTTCAATTCTTACCATAACTTAATGTCCCCTTTTCGTAACATTATAATTTTCACGAGTAATCCGCGACTTAATAATTATACCTTTTTAGAGTAAATCTTTCAAGTAATATCTATAAACAAAGCATTAAATAAAACTAATTTTTCCTAAAATAAACATGGACAAACTTAATTATCCTGAGCTTTGTAATAAGCTTCAAATCTGGGCCTTGCTTTCTCGTAATAAGGCTTTAACTTAATGTCAAACTGCGTTCCCATGCCTTCCATAATTATCCTGTCAGCTTCCTCAAAAGACATGCTTTCCTTGTATACTCTCTTACTTACCAAAGCATCATAAACGTCTGCTATGGCCATTATACGAGCTTCCAGAGGTATCTCTTCGCCTTTGAGTTTATCAGGATAACCTGAGCCATCCCATCTTTCATGATGGAAGTGAGCAACGTTTTCCGCAATCTTCTTAAATGCTTCGTCATCTGTGTCTTTTAGGATCTCGTGAACAATTCTCGCACCCTCTGCCGAATGGATTTTCATCTTTTCAAACTCTTCGGGCTCGAATCTTCCGGGCTTTCTTAAAATCACATCATCTACGGCTATTTTTCCGATGTCATGCATGGGCGCTGCTTTTATGATGCATTTGCAGAATTCGTCGCTTAATTTAAGGTCGTCGCTCTTTTTGATTTCATCTATGAGAATCCTTACGCCTTCGGATGTTCTTCTGATATGACCGCCTGTTGAATTGTCGCGGCTTTCAACCATCATCGCCATCGACATTATGAGGTTGTCGTGCATTTCAACGATATGCTTTGTCTTCTCTATTACTTCTTCTTCGAGTTCCGAATTGTAGCTGTCAAGAAGCTTGATGTATTTCTGATTCTGGGTATCATCTTTTAGGAAAATCTGATAGCCTCTTTTCCTCAAGCCATCGTACAGATAATTGATTTCGACGGTATAAAGAAGTTCATTCTTTTCATCTTTCGGGTCTTTCTTAATATACAGATCAGGTTTTTCGTTGGTTTCGTTTTTAAGATGTTCAACCCAGTGATTTAATTTCTTTTCGAATTCGGGAATCTTTGATAATTTGTCATCTGCCTTTAATTCGTCAAGTTCAGGGATTATGTTTCTTGCTGTTTCGTTACTTCCGAGATAATGGTTCTTAAAATCGACCGAAATAAAGCCTATCTCACCTGTCTGAACCAGGGACTCAACGACCATTTCCGTAACGTTATAAATAGACATTCTTCTTACAATCAGAAGATAAACAACCTGCGCAAGTACATATACAAGAGGCAGAACGTCTATTTTACGGCCGATGAAATTATTTCCGAAATATCCGATGAAGGCCAAAAGTTCGGGAATTGTTAAAAGCAATAAGATAGTTCTTGAAACCTGCTTTTTCTTAAAATACGCATAAGCAATCGTAAAAATACCGATTAACATATACGCAATAACCATCACATAGAAAAGTGTGTGAACCGGTCCGTAAACTTTTACGAATGAACCCGTGCTTTCATCGAAATACAAATCTTTGTAATAGTAAGTTCTGTGGCCGATTGAAAGAACAAAGATATACATTATTGCATTGACGAAAAACAAAGCAAATCTTATATAACGGTTTACTTTCAAATCGCAGAGAGCCCAGACACTCATCGTGATAAAGAATGTCAGGAAACACCCGCCTAAATATACTATTTTGTACGCAATAATTACTTCATCGACACTATTCGCCAGGCTGGTTATAAGGTATCCTAAGTTTGCTATCGGAATAACAATGAATATCGCAGAAATATTTATGTCATAATGCTTGTTCCAGACAAGAACATAAAGCATTGATAATGAAAGCGATAATGCGAACATTAATTCATAAAAAATATACATTATGTTTAATCTCCCAAAAAATCAGACCATACATAATTCGCCAGATCTCTTCCTTTTTCGGTCAGGAAAAGATGATTATCTTTTCTTTCAAGTAATTCCTCTTTTATATGCAAAGCGATTTTATCGCCATATACATCTAACGCAGATTTACCAAATGTCTTTTCAAAATCCGTCAGATTAACACCCTCGTTCATTCGAAGGCCTAAAATCATAAATTCAGACATCTGCTCATCTATATTCAGTACATCGAATTCAGTGTACACATTTTTGTTATCGGAATAGTTTAGGTAAACCTTTATATCATCTGTGTTTATAAAACGTGTTTCGTTCATAAAAGAAGCAGCCGAAAGTCCGAATCCAAGATATTCGTCCCTCTTCCAGTATTTGATATTATGCTTACATTCAAAACCTTTTTTAGAATAGTTTGAAATCTCGTACTGATGATATTCGCTTCCAAGAATCTCAGGTATCGAATGAACCATTAGCCTTTCTTCTTCCTCGTTTGGAAGTTTCAGATTCATACCGTAAAAAGGCGTCCCTTCTTCTAAAATAAGGCTGTAAATTGAGATGTGCTCGGGGCTTAATTCTTTTATGATTTCAAGTCCTTTTGAAAACGTTTCAAATGTCTGCTCAGGAATTCCATTCATCAAATCTACATTGATATTATCAAATCCTTCTTCTCTTAAGATCATAAAAGATTCATGAAATTCATTATATGTATGAATTCTTCCGAGTATCTTAAGTTCACTGTCCACAGTACTCTGAAGCCCCAGACTTATTCTGTTAATACCAATCTCTTTATACGCTTTCGCTTTTTCTTTCGTAAGTGTACCCGGATTTGATTCCATGCTTATTTCAGCATTCGTATCAATTTCATAGTTTGAATAAAGGCAGTCAAAAAACCTCTTCGTTAAATCCGGAATAAGAATACTCGGCGTACCTCCACCCACAAAAACAGTATCTACAACATAGTCTTTGTAAGCTTCATTGTTCCTCTTCATCTCCACACAAAGCGCATTAATATAATTCATTTGCATATCTTTATCAGATGCAAACGAATTAAAATCACAGTAATTGCATTTCTTCACACAGAAAGGAATATGAATATAGATTCCGAGTTTCTTTTTCATAATGTTTCAGTTTGGGACGTGTGCGGAGCACTTGGCGAGGTTTTTTCGAGCCTAGTGCGTGCCATGGGATTCCACTTGGTGAGGTATTTTCGAACCTAGTGGAAGACCTGTTCCGTTTTGGCTTTTTTGACCAATTGGGGACGGTTCTATTTTGGCTTTTTTTACCATTTTAGAACCGTCCCCATTTGGCTATTTTTTATCATCAAGTTTTAATACAGACATAAACGCGGCCTGGGGTATCTCTACGTTACCAATCTGGCGCATTCTCTTTTTACCTTCTTTCTGTTTTTCAAGAAGCTTCTTTTTACGCGTAATATCACCACCGTAACATTTAGCCAATACGTCCTTACGCATTGCTTTTACGGTTTCTCTTGCGATAATCTTTCCGCCTACAGCTGCCTGAATAGGTATCTCGAATAAATGTCTGGGTATTTCGTCTTTAAGTTTCTCGCACATTTTGCGGCCTCTTTCATAAGCTGTATCTTTATGCACGATAAACGAAAGAGCATCGACTTCCTCATGATTTACGAGAATATCAAGCTTTACGAGTTCTGATCTTTCATAACCTTTAAGATCATAATCAAAAGAAGCATAACCTTTTGAACGGCTCTTAAGCGCATCAAAGAAATCGTAAATGATTTCGTTTAAAGGAAGTTCGTATTTAAGAAGAGCTCTGGTCTCTTCCATATATTCCATACCAAGATATCTGCCTCGTCTTTCCTGGCAAAGTTCCATAATGGAACCGATAAACTCGGTTGTAACCATAATCTCTGCAGACACAATCGGTTCTTCCATATAATCAATCAGTGAAGGATCAGGAAGATTCGAAGGATTGGTTAATTCAATCATTTCGCCTGCCGTTGTATGCACCTGATAAACAACACCGGGAGCAGTTGTTACAAGATCGAGATTATATTCTCTCTCAAGTCTTTCCTGAACGATTTCAAGATGAAGAAGTCCAAGGAATCCGCATCTGAAACCAAATCCCAGAGCAATTGATGTTTCAGGTTCATAATTAAGCGAAGCATCGTTTAACTGAAGTTTTTCAAGTGCATCCCTAAGGTCCGGATATTTTGCACCGTCTGCAGGATAAACACCGCAGTAAACCATTGAATGTACCTTTTTATAGCCGGGACAGGGTTCTTTGCAGGGATTCTTTGCTTCGGTAACAGTATCGCCTACTGCAGTATCCCTTACGTTCTTAATAGACGCCGTAAAATAACCAACCATTCCGGCTGTAAGTTCATCGCATGGAATAAACTGGCCTGCGCCGAATGTACCGACTTCAACAACTTCACATGTAGCCTTTGTTGCCATCATAAGTACATTAGTACCTTTGGATATTCTGCCATCCATCAAACGACAAAAAACAATTACACCTTTATATGAATCATATATTGAATCAAAAATAAGAGCTTTTAAAGGAGCATTCACATCTCCCTTGGGAGCGGGTATTTTATGAACAATTGCTTCTAAAACTTCATCTATTCCAATACCGTTTTTCGCAGATATTAAAGGAGCGTCCTGAGCTTCCAGTCCGATAACGTCTTCTATCTCGTCGATGACTCTTTTAGGATCGGCGCTCGGTAAATCTATTTTATTAATAACCGGAAATACATCCAGATTGTGGTCAAGTGCAAGATAAACATTGGCAAGAGTCTGTGCCTCTATGCCCTGTGCGGCATCAACAACAAGAATTGCTCCGTCGCACGCAGCCAAAGACCTGCTGACCTCATAGTTAAAGTCAACATGCCCCGGTGTATCTATCAAATTGAAAATGTATTCGTTGCCGTCTTTGGCCTTATAAACGGTTCTTACAGCCTGTGACTTGATTGTGATACCTCTCTCACGCTCAAGGTCCATATTGTCGAGAACCTGCGCCTGCATTTCACGGCTGGTAAGAAGTCCTGTGCTTTCAATTATTCTGTCAGCAAGCGTTGATTTACCGTGATCGATATGGGCAACTATACAAAAGTTTCTGATTTTGCTCTGATCTGTCATTTTCTTAACTTAAAAAACTCTTCCACATGACGGTATGGAAGAGTTTCTCATTCCTAAAAAATATAATTAATTAAGTTTATTAACTGCAAGGCTTAAACGGGAAATCTTTCTTGAAGCGTAGTTCTTATGATATACGCCCTTGGATGTAGCTTTCTCGATAACGCTTGTAGCATTTACTAATGCTGCCTTTGCTGCTTCCTTATCATTAGCATCGATAGCTGCATATACTTTCTTAACTGCAGTCTTAACGCCTGAACGGATTGCTTTATTTCTCTCAGCGTTTCTTGCGGAAACTTCAATTCTCTTCTTTGCAGATTTGATATTAGCCAAGACTATTACCTCCATTAAAAATTCTCAACATTAAATCCTGACACGGATGATTTAATGTACATACATTGATATATTATCAATACTTTATTATATTTTGTCAACAACAAATTATAATTTTACGTTACGATTTCTGACAATGGGACTTTCAAGCGGTTCCGTCATTTCAGCAGCTTCTTTTGCATCAAGCATTACACTGATAGGAGCCTGTACCATCTCTTCGGATGATTCGGCTACTTCTTTTTTGCCTTTACCCTTTTTGCCTTTTTTTTCTTTTTTAGTTGTTTTGGGAGTTTCAGCCTTAACAGGTTTTACGGGTTCATCCGGTACAGGTTCTTCAACTTTATCTTTTACGGGAATAACTTCACCGTTTCTGATAACAGCTATAACCTTCTGCTTGTCGCTGAATACAGTTTCCTTACGCTCAGGCTTTACAGGGCGAACCTCTTCTTCGGGCTCTCTTGTAATCTTGGTTGATTTAATAACTCTTGCATTCTTAAATACTATGGAAGTATCTATTTCTTTCTTATAGTATTCAGGCTTTCTCTCACCGAGAGGTTTAACCGGTGAAGGAGATATGGAATCGTTATTCTGAACGGATGCGCCTTCTGATTTTGATGAATCATATCTGAAACCCGATTCTTTAATAATCTGATAAGAACTTAAATCCTTGGGAGCACTTTCAGTCTTTTCTTCAACAGGTTCTTCAACCTTAGGTGTGCTGCTTTCAGATTTTGAATGCATTACATATTCTTTACCGCCGTCAAGGTCGTCAAGCATGTAATCCATTACGCCTCTTTTACCTTTAAGACTTGCAGCAAAGCTTTCACCATAAAGATCTGATGAAATATCACCTCTGTTAACAACTCTTTCATTCGAGTTATCTTCTTTGCTTGCAGGGGCGCCTACACCGTTATATTTATTCTGCCAGCTCTTTACGATAGCTCTGCTGGCTGCCTGTTCGTTAATATGTAAAAGATCGTCTTCATCTGTTTCTGATGTTACAGCAACTTCTTCTGCCGCTTCAGCAAAAGCAGGATCTTCATATTTGGGTTCTTCGTAAGTTTCTTCTATTTCTTCTTCGATAACTTCGGGAACCGATTCTTCAAATGAAACTTCTTCTGTTGATTCTTCTACAGTTTCTATAACAGGTTCTTCGAAGGTTTCAGTTACTTCTTCTACTGTTTCTGCAACAGGTTCTTCAACAGTTTCTTCAACAGTTTCTTCTACTGCTTCTTCTACTGTTTCGACAACCGGTTCTTCAAAAGAAACTTCTTCTGTTACTTCTGTTGCAGGCTCTTCAAAAGCAACATCCTCAGTTGCTTCTTCTATTACTTCTGCTGCAGGCTCTTCAAAAGCAACTTCCTCAGTTACTTCTTCTGTTACTTCTGCTGCAGGCTCTTCAAAAGCAACATCCTCTACTGTTTCTTCAGCAACTTCTTCAGCAGTCTCTTCAATAACTTCTTCAGTTATTTCTTCTGCAGGAACTTCTTCTACTATTTCTTCGTTTACTTCTTTAATCTCTTCAACGATTTCCTCTGCAGGTTCTGTAACTGCTTCATTAACCTCATTCACAGCTGCCTCTTCAACTGTTTCAGCTACAGTTTCTTCTACGGGAGTTTCTGCTGCTTCTTCTATTACTATTTCTTCAATATCGCCTTTTTGGCCCTTACCGGGAACAAATTCAGGCATCTTTTTATTTGATTTTTCGATAGGAAGAGAAAGAATCTTTGATAATTCATCATCTTCATTTCTGTCAATAATAACAGGGCAGTTAAGTCTTTCTTTTTCAATCTCTTCAGGAATTTCTTCATTTTTGAAACGACTGGTAACCTTTAAAACTGTACGAGGTGAATCGGAGTTAGTATCTTTCATAATAACTCTCTCGTGAGGATTGGTTGAATCCACTACATCATCAGTTTTAAACTTTTCTACTCTGTTAAATGCAACACCTGTAGACTCGGCATCGCCGGATTTAGCCTGTTCTCTTGTAACAAGTCTTTCTGTTTCTTCAACATCATTTACAAAATTATATGTCTTACCGAATTTGGTAGCAGGCTTTTCGTTATTGTTTCTCTGCCATCTTTCGTTATTTCTGTTATTGTTTGCACTTCGGGTTCTACGTGAGAATACAGATCTTCCTCCGCCGGGAAGGCTGATGGAATCTGTTGATTCTTCGCTTTCTTTTTCTTCCGCATTTCCGAATTCGCTGGCAAGCGCAATAGGAGAAACAAATCTTCCGCTTGTTTCTTTCTTTTCTTCTGCAACTTGAGCGACTTCTTCTTTTACTTCTTCTAAAGCTTCAGCAACTTCAGCCACTTCTTCGACAGCCTTTTCGGTTTCTGTCACTGCTTCTTCAACTGCTTCGGGAATTTCGGCAACTGTTTCTTCTGCAACTTCTTCTGTTGTTTCAACAACTTCTTCTACAGTTTCTTCTGCTTGAACTGCTTCTTCGGCTACTTCTTCTACAACTTCAGAAACAACCTCTTCTGCTTCAGCAACTTCAGCTACAACTTCTTCGACTGCTTCTTCAGCCACAACTACTTCTTCTACAGGCTCTTCAACAAACGCTTCTTCAACTGTTTCAGCAACTTCCGCTGCAGGCTCTTCAGCAAATGTTTCAAATCCTTCTGTGATTTCTTCCTCTTCTTCATCATCAGGATCTGCTTCAAGTCTTTCGCCGTCAATCTGTTCTGCGAATGCTGCAAATTCATCAATAGCGTTTACAGGAGCTTCTTCGATAACATCTGCTGTTTCTTCAACTTCTACTGTTTCAAATACACTTTCGTTTTCAAAATCATTAACCTTTTCAAAGGTTTCTTCTGCAACAGCTCCAACAAATTCCGGAGCATTTTCATAAGTATTAACTTCCTCTACAGCAACAGGCATGGGAGGAACCAAAACTGCTTCAACGGGCTTTTCAAACTGAGCATCAATATTGTTAAGCTCTTCCATTGTAAGAGCAACATCCATAGGTTCATCTTCAGCTGTAATAGGAATAGACTTCTCAGGACGTGCTGCAATAACTACCGAATCATTTAAAATAATCGGCTCGCTTAACTTGTTGGGATCACCTTTCTTGATAGGAGTCATCATGGGACGACGCATTCTTCTGGGCGGAACATATTCTTTATTCTCGCCATTATCGTCAATCTTCTTCTGAAGAGGAACGTAATTTCCCCTGTACTCTCCTTCACCTGAAAGAAGCGCAGAGTTATAAGCCTTTCCGTCATCACCGTCAGACTTTTCGTTTACATCCCAGATATTATCCTTGCTCTTAACATATCCTAAAATATTCTTAACTGCTTCAAAAGAAGTCTTCATGGATTCATCTATTGAACTGAATCTGTGCTGACCGTTTCTTCCTACGCAGTAAAGGTTTTCAAATTTGTTAAGGTATTTCTTAATCTTGTCGAAATTCTCATATCCGTCATAGTATGAAGGGAACGCTTTGCTGAATTTCGTCTTGTTATAACCGACTACCTTTTCTTCGGAATCAATGATACCGAGTTTAACAAGATCGTTTATAACCGTCTTTCTCCAGTCACGGTTGCCCATTGACCAGTAATAATCACCTTCGTTGCAATAGTAGTTAAGGCCGAGATAGAAATGCTCGGGATTTCTTACCATGTAAGGTGAAAAGTTATTATAAACCTGAATCCTTGATACTTTTACGTTTGGATTGCTGACATAAATAACCGAATCGGGAATTGCATTGTCAACAGTCTTGTAATCTTCGGTATCGTTTTTCCATTTAATTTCGGTAAGTTCAACACATACACTTACCATACCTCTGTAGGAAAGATTTTCTGCTGCAAGGATTACAGCGGGATCTGCATTATCCATTCCTAAAATAAGGTCTCTTACAGGCATGGACGAAATAAGATAATCACAGTTAACAACAAATTCGTCACCGTCTGCAGAACATCTTACGGAATGAATCTTATCATTCATAATTGTAACGCCGGTAACCTTACAGTTTTTATGAATGCTGCCGCCCTTTTCAATAAATCTGTCGGCAACTGTCTCCCACATCTGATATGCGCCGTACTTGGGATAATAATATCTTGCGGCATAAGGTGCGGGTAATTTTTCATAATCTTCGTTTTTCTTCTCTGCGCTGATAATGGGCGCTATAAGACTCTTTTCGGATACAACACCAAAATCGGAATGAATTCTGGAAGCTTCTCTGCCCCAGATTTTCTCAATGTATTCTTCGATAAACATCTGATAAAGCTGCTTACCGAAACGATTTATATAATAATCTTCAAGCGATGTTTCTTTGTGCTTGAAAACGTTTCCGCCAATCTGTGAAAAGCCTGATTTTATGGATGTGGCAATACCGAAATTCTTTACCGCATCTTTGTTAAACTTAATCGGACTCTCATAAAACTTATTGTCTTTATAAATTCTTGTTAATTTTTCACGCGATAAAATAACATCCTCTTCGACGTCGGGATCCGGACCGCCGTTGTGGATTTTACAATATCTGTCTATTAACTTGTCGTCTTTGGAAGGAACTCCCTGAGCGGGAAGGATTGAAGTCCAAAAATTCTTAACTGCAGGATTTTTGGATATAAACATATGACCGCCTGCATCTAAAACATTCTCTTCGTTTTCGAGGCGTGCGCAAAGACCGCCGACAACCGACGTTTCTTCAACTATGGTAACTTCGTAATCGGATGATTTTGATAATAAATCATAGCCCGCCGTAAGCCCGGCAGGTCCAGCACCAATAATTATAACCTTTTTCATTCCCCAAACCCCTTTTGCAAAAATTTATTTGCTCTTTTTTTTGTCTGCCTTCTTTGAATTTGTATTCTCTTCTTCAGAATGTCTGACTTCATCAATCAGCTGTTCGATAAGCATCTTTTTGATGAAAACGTCGTAGCTTAAAAGACAGATTAATAAGAAGAGCCTCATATAATCGCCTTCATCGCCTTCGTATTCAGGGAAGCAGTGGCTGCTGGCTTCAAATTTATCCTGAATATCTTTCTTCAGAAGCTCGATTCTTTCCTCACCAATGTCAAGGATAGAATCATAAAATTCATCAAATTTTATGGAACCCTCACCCGCGAAATACTTTTCGGTAATCGGATTAATAAGGGTATAAACATCGTTAATCGAAAGGAAATTCTTCAAGTAGTATATGAAAATAAGGGTCATCATATGCTCTTTGGAATATTTCTTCTTAACGGGCGAAGGAAGAAGATTGTTTTTGGCATAGTTATTAATCATGGTTTTGGTGAAAATCTTCTCTTCACCGTCATCGGTACTTCTTCTGGTGTAATTAAGTTTTTCATCCAGAAAAGAAAGCACCTGATCCATATAAAGATCTATGTTCGGAATATCTCCGCTTTTGATATTCAGAACATTTCCCATTTCCTCAAGAATGGAGTTTAAAACCTCTTCAAAAGATCTCTGATTATTCTCTTCCTTTTTGTTGTTTGATTCCATAAATGCACGACTAAAAAAATTTCAAAAATAAGATGGACAATTAAATGATAAATTAATCGTCCGATATAAATAAATTATATATATTTTGGCTGTAAAAGTAAAGTAATCAAAAGATAAATAAAATATTAAATTGAAATAAAAAAATAATTGTGATATACTTTAAAAAACGCTTTATAAATGTAAAGTTTTAAAGTTTTTAAGTGTGAAAGTACGGAGGTGGAATTTATGAATCCGAAATTAAAAACCGATGCTATGGATTCGCTTTTCGAAGCAATTCTCTGTTTGGAATCAAAGGAAGAATGTTATACCTTTTTTGAAGATTTATGTACAATAAACGAACTTCTTTCACTCTCCCAGCGTTTTGAAGTAGCCACAATGCTCAGAGACAAGAAGACATATATGGAAATAGTTGAAAAAACCGGCGCATCTACTGCTACTATCAGCAGAGTGAACCGGTCTCTTAATTACGGCTGTGACGGCTATGATATGATATTTGAACGTCTTCCTAAAAAAGATGACGAAAACTAACCTGATATTTCAATCATATCAAAAGGATTAATATAGGTATTCTCGTATAAAATATGATATGCGAGGATACCTTTAAATTTTGTAACTTCAAAGATCATCTGACCTTTTAACACTTCATCACCCTTTGCTATCTTGGGTTCTTCAGCATATCTGTAAATGGTTTCATATCCGTTCTGATGATCTATTCTCACAAGATAACCGTATATATCATCCTCTGAAACTTCAGATACCACACCATTTCCTGTAGCTATTATTTTAGCGCCGTCAGAAACTGAAATCTCAAGTGTATAAGGATTCATAAGACTGTCTTCAAAGCTTGTATCATCTCCTGATACGGTAATATTCGCTTCCTTGGCATCTTCCGGATCGGAAATAATCGTAGCCTGACCGCTGACAGGAATACCTACAGGATTTTTCTTGGCTTCTTCTATTTCTTTGTTTTCATTTTCAATCGATACATGTTCGGCTAAAAGGGCAACTTTCTGCTGAAGATTTTCTATCTCTGTTTCGTACTCTTCGTTCTGAATTGTGGTAGTATTTTTAAGTGATGAAAAATCGTTTGAAATTCTCACAACACTGACAACAAGAACGATGTTTACAGCCAGAAAAATGAGTGTCAGCATGAGTAGCCAATACATTATCAAACTGCCCTTTTTATCGTTATTATCGTTGCTTTTGTTCATATCGAAAATCCTTAAAATTTCTTTACATTAAATTTATATTATGATATTCTATTTGTGTTGCGTGTGCAACTGAATTTTTTACGGAGGTAAGCATACATGAAAGGTACAGTTAAGTGGTTTAACAACCAGAAGGGTTACGGATTTATCTCTGACGAATCCGGAAAAGACATCTTTGTTCACTACTCAGGAATCGTATCCGATGGTTTCAAAACCCTTGAAGAAGGCGCTGCTGTAGAATTCGAAGTTATCGAAGGCGACAAGGGAGTTCAGGCAGTTAATGTAACCAAGTTATAATTAGTCATTTTTATGTGCCTTAATATATTGATTAATATATAGAGCAAGTTGTAAAAGGATTAAAGTTTAACTAGATTCAAAAAGGACCGAATTTACGGTCCTTTTTCTTTTGATTAATTATATACTGCTACTTCTTCAAACTTTAGATTTCCGCCGAAAATATCAAGTGCGGAACCTATTGTAAAATCAATCTTTCCGTCCGATGCTTCATTAATCGTTTCCACATCTTCAAGAGAACGAATACCGCCGGCATATGTAACTTTATTGCCGTCGTATTTGGATAATTCTTTTATGATGTCAGTCTCCGGTCCATTGCACTTTCCTTCAACATCAACAGCATGTATAAGATATTCGTCGCAATACCCTTCTAGCTTCTTTAAGGTATCGCAGTTCATTTCGGTTTCGGTAATCGTCTGCCATCTGTCTGTGGTTACAAAGTACTTGTCGCCGACTTTTTTGCAGGATAAGTCGAAAACGATTTTTTCTTTTGAAACCGCATCTTTAAGCTTCTTCATTTTCTCTTCGGATAGTTTACCGTCTTCAAATAAATAGCTTGTTACGATTACATGTGAAGCGCCTGCTTCAATGAATTCAGCAGCGTTCTTATCATTAATTCCGCCTCCGACCTGAAGACCGTAAGGAAACGTTTTGAAGGCTTTTATGGCTTCTTCTTTAGATGCTTCATATTCATCTGTTCCGGCTTTATTGAGAATAATCACATGGCCACCATAAAGACCTTTATCTTTATAAAGCTTAGCGAAATACATAGAATCTTTATCCGATATGAAATTTTCTTTGGCAGAATTATCTGTAAGACTAGAGCCTACAATCTGCTTAACTTTGCCATTATGAATATCTATACAAGGTCTGAACTTCATATATCAATCCTCAAAATAATCAGAGATGTGTCCCCACCTGGTAAAAAAAGCCAAAATAGAACCGTCCCCAATTGGTCACTAAGCAATTACATCCTGCATATCGTAATATCCAGCCTCTTTGCCTGCAAGGAATTTTGCTGCTGTTAAAGCGCCTTTTGCAAAGATAGCTCTTGAATAAGCTGTATGGTTAAGAGTAATAACTTCGTCTTCTCCGGCGAAGATAACATCGTGAATACCTACGATTGTACCGCCTCTTACTGCAGAAATACCAATCTCGTTTTCTCTTCTTGCTTCGCTTCTGCCCGTTCGGTCATAAACGTAAGTATATTTGTTATCAAGCGATTCGTTGATTGTATCAGCAAGCGCTAAAGCTGTTCCGCTAGGAGCATCTTTTTTCATTTTATGATGCTGTTCAACTATCTCGATATCAAAACCTGCATTGCCTAAAACAGGTGCTGCGCCTTTTAAGAGTTTTATTAAAAGGTTAACGCCGAGAGACATATTTGCGGATTTTAATATAGCAATTTCTTTCGATGCTTCTTTTACTCTTGCCATCTGCTCTTCTGTTAAACCTGTAGTACAAAGAACAATGGGAAGCTTTTTCTCAAGGCAGTAATCCAGCAGTCCGTCTACCGCATTGGCAAATGCGAAATCAATTACTACATCTGCCTGAATATTGCACTCGGCAATACTTTTATATACAGGATAATCGTTTAATACTCCGTCAAAGGGATCGATTCCCGCTACAATCTGCATATCGTTATCTTCTTTTACGAGTCTTGTAATAGCCTGTCCCATACGGCCGTTACATCCGTGCATAATTATTCTTAACATATCTTTTATATGCTCATAAAAGAGCATTTCCTCCTTTTTCGATTATAATCTGAAAATAAATTTTTGTACACAAAAAGGGCGCCTTTACAAGGTGCCCTTAAAATTCTTAGAAATTATAACAATCCGTAAGCTTTCATCTCTTCTTTAAGAGCTTCTGCTTTTGTCTCGTCCATTGTGCAAAGCGGCGATCTGTAAACATCATCGCACATTCCCATGTAGCTCATAGCCTTCTTAATAGGTATGGGATTTACCTCGCTGAATAAAGCATCGGTAAGAGGAACCGCTTTTAACTGCATTTCCATTGCTTCGGCAACCTTGCCTTCGGTAAACTTAGCACACATGTCATGAACATCTGCAGGAGCAATATTTGAAAGTACGGAGATAACTCCGAGTGCTCCGATAGACATAAACGGAAGTGTCATAATATCATCGCCGCAGTAAATATCAACTTTACCTTTTGCGAGATGGGAAAGTCTTGCTGTCTGAGCAAGGTCTCCTGTAGCTTCCTTAACGCCTACGATGTTTTCAACTTCGGTGCAAAGCTTAACGATTGTCTGAGGAAGGATGTTCACTCCGGTTCTTCCGGGGATATTGTAAAGGATGCAGGGAATCTTAACTGAATCTGCAATAGCCTTAAAATGTAAGAACAAACCTTTCTGAGTCGATTTATTGTAATAAGGTGATACGAGTAACAGCGCATCCGCACCTCTCTTTTCAGCTTCTGTAGACAAATGAATTGCCTCGGCTGTGGAGTTGGAGCCTGTTCCGGCGATAACCGGCACTCTGCCGTTTACGCGCTTGACGCAGGCCTCAATAACGTCCAAATGCTCTTCATGACTCATCGTAGATGATTCGCCTGTTGTACCGCATACAACAATGGCGTCAGTCTTATGAGCGATCTGGAACTCAATATTCTTGTAAAACTGTTCGTAATCGACTTCACCGTTGGCTTTAAACGGTGTCACTATGGCTACTGCCGCGCCTGTAAAAACTGACATTTTCGCCTTCTCCTTTCAAAAAAACTATCCTTAATTATACCGAATAGCCTTTTTTTGTCAATCAAATTTCTGATTAAAATCGTATTTCTTTGTTAAATACTCATAAAAAAATAATCCCGCGAAAGGATTATTTCTTTATATGTTAAATTCGTTCATACTCGGTAAAGAAAAATGTATTGTCAAAATATGTCTGTTCGTCTGATTCTTTTACCATCTTCCACTCTTCATCCTCATCCAGATTGGGGAAGTAAGAATCTGCACTGAATGCTCTGTCAACTTTTGTGATAAATGCTCTGTCACAGTAAGGAAGAAATTCCTTGTACACGCTTGAGCCGCCGATGATATAAATATCTTCATCATTATACTGTTTTAAAAGTTCAAGGCACTCTTCAATCGAATGAACATAAATTTCGCCGTCTTTAGATTCAAGGTTTTTATTTGAAGTAATAACTATATTTGTTCTGTTTTTAAGAGGCTTCTGACCGGGAAAAGAATCAAGAGTTTTTCTTCCCATAACAACTACTTTTCCTGTAGTGGTCTCTCTGAAAAACTTCTGATCGGAAGGAATTCTTACAAGAAGTTCGTTTTTATATCCGATTCCCCAGTTGGAATCAACGCAGACAATTAAATTCATTTTCTTCTCCTTTTATATAGCGATGGGAATATTCTCAATCTGAGGTCCCGTCACATAATTTTCAACCTTTACATCATCTCTTGTGAACTCATAAAAGTCATGAATGTCCGGATTTAACCAGAATGTCGGAGCATCATATGTAGGTCTTTCAATTAATTCTTTTACGAGCGGAATATGTCTGTCGTAAATATGCGCATCAGCAATTACATGAACAAGTTCGCCCACTCTCATGTCACATACCTGAGCAAGCATATGAACAAGCACGGAATACTGAACTACATTCCAGTTGTTTGCCGCAAGCACGTCCTGAGAACGCTGATTTAAAATCGCATTTAATGTAAGCTTGTCGTCACCCTTCTTCTGAGTTACGTTAAAGGTCATGCTGTAAGCGCAGGGATAAAGGTTCATCTCATGTAAATCCTGATGAACGTAAATGTTGGTCATTATACGACGTGAAAAAGGATTGTTTTTAAGATCGTAGATGACTCTGTCGACCTGATCCATCATGCCTTCTTTATACTGATGCTTTACGCCAAGCTGATATCCGTATGCTTTTCCGATGGAGCCGTTTTCGTCAGCCCACTCGTCCCAGATATGGCTGTGCAGATCATTGATATTGTTGGACTTTTTCTGCCATATCCATAAAATCTCGTCGGTTGCCGATTTAAGAGCGGTTCTTCTTAACGTGATAAGAGGAAATTCCTTTGATAAATCATATCTGTTTACAACACCGAATTTCTTGATAGTGTAAGCGCTTGTACCGTCTTCCCAGTGAGGTCTTACCTTCTCGCCTTCGGTACTGGTACCGTTCTCAAGAATATCCTTGCACATATTAATGAAAATCTGATCTGCGTAACTCATTTCTTTCCCCTCTCATAAAGCATACATACATGCTGTTTCGTCTGTTTTTTCAACGCTTCCGTTAGTTATGTTAACCAAATCTGTATCTACCGCAGAATACATTTCTTTTTCTAAAACTATCGTAATCTCTACGGCATCGGAATATTCGCTGTCCAGAACTTTTATGTCTTTATCTCTTAAATACGAACTGATTCTGGCATCGAAATTATATCCGTATTTGTATTTTACGATTACCGCTTCTGTCTCGTTCTTAAAAGTACTTTTATCGATTGCATCTTTTAGGGCGGCTGAATATGCCCTTACAAGTCCGCCCGTTCCTAAAAGAGTCCCGCCGAAATATCTTGTTACAACGCATAAAATATCAGTCAGGCCTTCTTTCTGAAGTATATCAAGCATCGGTCTGCCGGCTGTACCGGAAGGCTCGCCGTCATCGCTGCATTTGATATCCGAACCGTCATCACCCATTACATAAGCATAGCAGTGATGTTTCGCATCGTAATACTTTTTCTTCTCGGCCTTAATGATTTCAGTCACTTCATCCGCGCTTGTCACAGTAAACAGATGACAGATGAATTTAGACTTTTTTTCTATATAAATACCTTCTTCGGATTCGACTAATTTTTTCATTTTAACCTCGAAGATAATTCTATCAAAGGGGACACCTTTTTACAAGATGAAAGAGCTTTTTGAAACTATTAACAAATTTCTTATTTTATATTATAATATATATTTGATTTTATGTTTGCTTATGAAAACAAACACCAATATGTTGTGCGATACGACTTGAAAACGCCTTATTTAGGCTTATTTACGAAAGGAAACAACATGAACTTTTCCAAGCTTGGAATTAAAAGAACTTTAAGACAGATGCGTTCAAAAGGCATTAAAGTTGCCAATCTTTTTAAAGTATCTGCTCTTGAATTAATATTTATCGGATTTATCATCGGATGCGTGCTTCTTTTATGTGTCGGTTTAGGTGCATTTAACGGAGTTCTGGCAAGTTCACCCGAGGTCGATATGTCAGACCTTAAGCCCAAAGGATACGCTTCGGTTGTATATGACAGCGAAGGTCATGAAATGACCAAACTTGTTTCGGCTAACGCTAACAGAAGTTATGTTGGTATTGATAAGATTCCTCAGGATCTCTGCGATGCTTTTGTTGCTATCGAGGACGAACGTTTTTATGAGCATAACGGTATTGATATCAAGGCTATTGTCCGTGCAGGTTTTGATGGCATCAGAAACGGTTTTGATTTCCACCAGGGTGGTTCAACCATCACTCAGCAGGTTATTAAAAACAACGTATTTGACGAAACCTGGGTGACCGAAACAAATCAGATTAACAGATTTAAGAGAAAAATTCAGGAACAGTATATCGCAATCGATACCGAGAAAAAGATGTCCAAGACAGAGATTCTTGAGTATTACTTAAATACCATCAACCTCGGTCAGAATACTCTTGGTGTTCAGGCAGCTTCTCAAAGATATTTCGGAAAACCGGTTTATCAGCTTACATTATCCGAATGCGCTGTTCTTGCCGGTATCACACAGAACCCTGCAAAGTACAATCCTATCTCCCACCCTGATAAGAACGAGGAAAAAAGAGCTACAGTTTTAAAATATATGTATGAACAGGGCTATATTACAAAGGATGAATGGACCGAAGCGCTTGCTGACGATGTATATTCAAGAATCAAAAAGAATAACGAAGTTGTTGCTTCAAAGAGCATTAACTCATATTTTGTTGACGAACTTACAGATCAGGTTACCAAGCATTTAGTCGAAGTTGCAGGTTATACCGATAAACAGGCATATGATCAGCTTTATTCCGGCGGTCTTAAAATTTATTCTACTCAGAATCCCGAGATTCAGGGTTACTGCGATGAAGTTTTCGGCAACGAAGAAAGCTATGCAGGTAAAACCAAATATCTTTTGGACTATAAGTTAACCGTAGATAAAGCTAACGGTGACGTGGTAAACCACTCTACCGAAATGTTCCAGAGTTACTTCAAAGAGTTTAACAAAGATTTCAATCTTATTTACAATTCTGAAGAAGAAGCTTTGGCTGCTATTGAAGAATACAAAGCAGCAGTTATGGAAGAAGGCGATGAGGAAAGAGCCGAAACCTATAATCTTGTTCCCCAGCCTCAGGCATCCATAACCGTTATGGACCAGCATACAGGATATGTTCTTGCCATGGTCGGCGGACGTGGTGAAAAAATTGCAAGTAAAACTCTTAACAGAGCTTCAGATACAATGAGACAGCCGGGTTCGGTATTTAAGGTGCTTTCAACCTACGCTCCCGCTATTGATTCAGGTGAATTCACTTTGGCTGATGTTCAGGACGACGCTCCTTTTACATACAAAAACGGACGTCCTATTTCAAACTGGTACGGACAGAATTATCGTGGTGTTTGTTCTTTAAGAACAGGTATTAAGGATTCACTTAACATCGTTACCGTAAAAGTACTTACTCAGATCGGCCCTCAGGCCGGTTTCGACAAACTGATTGATTTCGGTTTCACTACACTTGTTGACAGAGAAGTAACCAGAGACGGTCAGGTTATGTCAGATATCAACCAGGCTCTCGCTCTCGGCGGTATTACTCACGGTGTTACAAATATGGAAACAAATGCCGCATACGCAAGTATCGCAAACGGCGGTATTTACAATCAGCCTCTTTTATATTCAAAGGTTACAGATGACGAAGGTAATATAATTCTCGACAGTTCAATGTTTGAACAAAGAAGAGTTTTAAAAGAAACTACAGCATTCCTTCTTACAAGTGCAATGCAGGACGTTATCAGAAACGGTACCGCACACATGGTTGACTTCGGTAACATGTCTATCGCAGGTAAAACAGGTACAACCTCCTCCTACAACGATATATGGTTCGCCGGTTATTCACCGTATTACACAGCTACCGTATGGGTTGGTTTTGACAATAACGTAGACCTCGGAAAAGACCAGCATGATATAGCTAAATACCTTTGGAAAGAATGTATGCAAAGAATCCATTCGGATCTTCCCAATACTTCATTCGATATTCCTAACGGTATTACAACCCGTGCCATCTGCTCTGAGTCCGGTAAGATACCCAATGAAGGCCTCTGTGACGACCATATCAGAACAGAATACTTTGAGGTCGGTACGGAACCCACAGAATTCTGTGATGTTCATTATAAAGGCATTATATGCGCTTACGACGGCAAGATTGCCTGTGAGACATGTCCTTTCGCTGTAGAAGGTGTTGCTACTCTTCCTCTCAAAGAATCAGAGGCTCTTGATTACGGCAAGAACAGTGTTGAAGATAATCACTGTATGCACAATTCAGAGTTCTATGCTCAGGAGAACTATCAGGATATCTTAAATGCACAGATGTGGGAAATTCAGTCCAGACAGTAAATAATTCAGATTATATACACTAAAAAAGATTCGGATTTTATTCCGAATCTTTTTTATGATTAAATTCATTTTTAACTAATCTTCAGAAGATTCTTCAGTGTTTTCATCGCTCTCTGTTTCTTCGTTTTCCGAAGCAGCTGCATCATTTGAAGAATTATCTAATTCCACATATTCTTCATATACACCTAAATCGTTTAAGAACATCGGAACGATTTCAACATATTCTGCGTAAACATAAGCAGGCTTTCCGTCGTATTCAATCTTAATCCATTCTGAACCTTCTCCGGATATAATCTTGAAATCATATCCTTTATACGCAGAGCCAAGACGCTCATAATCGGTACCCGGGCCTGATCTGATATTTACATTGTCTTCAATTAATCTTGCACGATTATGTACATCAATCTGTACGGTCTTATTCTGGCTTTCTTCCTTTTCCTTGACCTGCATCTGGATTTCTTCCATATCTACCTTTTCCTTAACCGGAAGGTAATAATTGGTATCCTCTTTTACGACTTCAGGTCTGGTGGCGATTTTTACCACACAAAAGATAATAGCAATGGAAAGACAGATAATAACGCCATACATGATAGAAGTTCGTGACTTTTTATCCAGTAACGACATTTAAGTTTACCTGTAAAAATATTTATTTACTGTTTTGTTGCATAGAAAGCAATTTCTTCGGTATAAGGAGTTTCCATATCACCATACTTAATTGAAATGGTCATGTTTCCGGAAATGTAATCTCCGTCTGCAACGCCAACCATATCAATTGTATAAGTACCGGTTGTATCTTCAAATCCGAATAAAGAATTTGAAAGATAACCGTTTAAATCGGTATCGGTAACAGAAAGGCTGTAAGTACCATTGTCTTTAACTATAATATCTCCGCCTTCATATTTACCCTTTGCATAATCGCTGTAGGTAATGAATGTCTTGTTGTTAAATCTCTGATATCCGAGATAATCGCCCATATTAACGATCAAATCCCAAGCTGCGGGAGTTGTGTCAGAATCCTCATAAAGAGAAATTGCAAAATCGTCATAAGAATTGTCTGTATAAAGATCTGTAACGTCAATAGTAACACCGTTATCTGCAAGATAATCAGCAAGTTCCTGTGAACCGTATGTATTAACTACCTGACTTGTACCTGCATAATCACCATAATATGAAGATGACATTGTGTAATCATTATTAGGTGTTGCAGTTCCTGTAAGTTTATCCTTAAATACAAAGAAAGCAATTAATCCGCCGATTACAAGTAAAAGAACAAGGAGTAAAACAATAACTACAAAGATAATTGCAGCAATGAGACATCCTTTTCCTTTCTTCTTGGGCTTGTCTGCTTTTTCTTTTTTCTTCTTTTCTTTCTTATCTGCGACAGGAGCTGCAGGAGCAGGCGCGGGAGCAGGTGCAGACTGAGGTGCAGGTTCTGCAACGGGTGCAGGTGCGGGCTGTTCTGCTACGGGAGCAGGTACAGGCTCTTCAACCTTAACTTCTTCTATAACTTCAGCTACAGGAGCAACAGCCTCTTCTTTAACTTCGGCTACTGCTTCAGCAACTTCTTCTTTCTTCTCTTCTACAGTTTCAACAACTTCTTCCTTAACTTCGGCAACTGTTTCAACTGCTTCTTCTTTTACTTCTTCTACAGTCTCAGCAACCTCTTCTTTAACTTCGGCTACTGCTTCAACTGCTTCTTCCTTCTTCTCTTCTACAGTTTCTACTACAGCTTCTTTAACCTCAGCAGCAGTCTCAACAACTTCAGTTTTTACTTCTTCAGCTGCTTCTGCAACAACCTTGGTTCCGCAGTTAGAACAAAACTGTGCGCCGTCAGGAAGTTTGGTTCCGCAAGTACTACAATACATAACAATTCTCCTTTACCCATAATATAGCTAAATCGTTCATTTTAAATCGATTACGCTTAATTTTTCACAAATTTTATTATACCATTTCAGACACTTCAAATACAACTCTAAATGAAACTATTTTATTGACAAATTTTATACGCTTATGATAATATATATCACGTTGCAAATGCTGCTATGGCTCAGTAGGTAGAGCGTCGCATTGGTAGTGCGGAGGTCACGGGTCCGATTCCCGTTAGCAGCTCTCGCGTTAAGCACAAGTAAAATAAAAATCAAAAAGCGCACCTCAAGCTTGCTTGAAAGGTGCGCATTTTTTATTTTTATTTGACGCCGCTCGCGGTGAAATAAATGCGTTAGCATTTATGAATGCGCGAGCAACTTGTGCTTAACGCTCGAATAATGAGCGAGCGCCTCGTGCTTTACGCGAAAGCGTGAGCACTTGTGCTTTACTTCAGCTCTACCTTATCCCAGGAATCTGCAGGTACAAATGCAATGTATGTCTTGCCTGTATTAAGCTTTATTTCTTCACCTGATGATTTGTAGTAATAATGAGTGATACCTTCGGGTGTTGCCTTTGACCATGTAATGGGAACTGCAATACCTCTTGATAAGTAGTATCCTTCATGTGATGTCGAATCTGTTACATTGTATGTAAGATATCCGTTCTGATCGAGCTGTGTGAAAGAAATGCATTCAAGGATTACATTTGTAAAGCTTGTTATCTCTCCGTCAAGAGCATCGATATGAGCCTTGTCGTATTCGTAATACTCGTATACTTTCTTATCAGCATTATACTTAAGCTGAGTTTTGTTGTGAGGGAACGGTAAATCAACATCAACAACTTTCTTTCCGTCTTTGTTATCTTCTATCTTGTTGTCGCCCTTAGGAGCAAATTCCCAGTGCTTGCCTTCATAATACTTGTTATATTCAACAGAATATCCGGCCTTTTCGATTCTCTCACCCAAACCGCTGAAAGATTTGCCTGTATTGGGATTGGTATATGACTCGTATGTTACATATTCGGTGAATTCCGAAGGTTTGCCGTTTGAATATCTTGCAAAACCGCCTGAAAGGTTGTTGCAGTAAGGCATTCCGATATAGTTATCGATATAGAAAGGTCCGCCATCGTGAACAAGGATTGCGTTCCATTCTCCGGAAAGCATTACGTTCGTTGTACGTGTACTTCTGATACTTCCGAACTGCTCAATCTTTTCATAGTCCTTAACAAGGCACATGAGTCTGGTAATTCTTCCGTTAGCGGTTGAATTCATAAGTTCGTATACAACATCTGCCTGATTAACTCCATAGTGATCAAGAGCGGTAAGTTCATTATCGACCATAATTGCTACGGGTCTCTGTTTTTCAAGTTTCTCGTCAATCCATTCGTTTGTAAGTTCACTTCTTACAAAACCTTCTTTGGTTTCTTCGTAAGTATCTTCTTCTTCAGGCTCTTCCTCAACGGGAGTAATGATATCCGATTCAATTGAAACAACTGTTACAGGCTCTTCTTCCTCGGGAAGTCCTGTTAAATCAGGATCCTTTTTACATGCAATAGAAAATGCAAGGATTGAAATCATACTTGCGGATAAAGCCGCGATGGTTGTGATCTTCTTTAAATTCATAAAGCTATCCTTTCAACATAAAACTTTGTGTAATAAAACACCAATAAATTATATCACTTATATATACAAAATAAAAGATTTTTCGCTATTTTAGTCATTAAACTGTCCGTATCTTTCCTTTTCGTACAACAAATTCAGTTCGAAAATATCTTCATTCATGAGCTTTTGGATATCTTCAGCTCTTTCACGCGGAGTATGGAATTTTTTCAGTTCGTAACCTTTTTTGATATTTTTCTCAATAGCCTTCTTGTATATTCTTCTAATCTTCGAAAGTTTTTCCTTTTTCACGTTTCTTTTACGAACAATCTTTTCTCTGATTTCTATCATTCCTTCATCTTCAATGGTCTGAGTCTGAATCTCTCTTCTTACAGACAAGGATTTTATGATCGAAATCATGATCTTGACAAACACAAACAATAATACGAGCGCAAGAAAAACAAAGATTATTACCGAAATAACGTTAAATACAGGATTTGCTGCACCGTCAGTTACCTCAGGCTCTTCCATTATGGCTACAGGGATTTCTTCATCAGATCTTATAAGCAGATCAAATATCCATCCTATAAACTTAAGAACATATCCGAGAACAAATCTTAATCCGGCCGCAAATTTATCATATAAGAAAAGTGCAAGGCTATCGAGCTTTTCGATTTTTGCAACAACCATTATCACAAAGGACATAACGATAAAAGGAATTGCCAGTTTGGAATCGTTTAGAAGCATATCGTCGAGAGGCATCTTTTCATTGTTTTTTCTCTCAATTGATAATAAATGCGCATTCGAGAAGAAAAGTCTGAAATAATACAGCATAACAAATGCCACACCAATTACAAAATATGCAAACATGGTTGTTCTTAACGAAAGAATGTCCGCAACAAGATATCCGATTGCAGGAAGCAGTACCAGTACTACTCCGACATATTCAAAACCCTGACCCTGAGCCTTAAAATAGTTCCTCATGTTCGTAATAAATACGATAAATAAAACAAATGCAAAAGCCATTTTTTGAAGCGGATCAATCGGAACGAATATAATACCCAGAACAAGGAATGCATGCGTTAAACCGTAAACGGCAAAATTATTCAAAAATGATTTCATTTTACCGAATATCATTCTGATAGCCAGTGAAAACAAAAGCATGATAACAGTTCCGGCCGGCAGGACGAAATTAAAAGGTACTTTATACATTACATCCCAGATTTCGACCACTGAAATGTAAATCAGAATAACCATTATGAAATTGGCGGCTTCAGCCAGATTGTAATATCTTCTACTTTTCATAATTTATTACCCATTTAAAGGTATCGTTTCCGTTTTCAGCAAAAGGAGTAATATCCGCATAATCAAAATCCGGAATAATAAGGCTTACATTGATGCCTTCCCTTTTAAGCTCATAAAATTTATCAGCAAAATCATTTTTTCTGTAATTGGAAATAAGAATATAATCATTGTCGGCTTCGCGGTCAATATGCTCTTCTATAAGGTCCACAAATGATGTACACACATCCTTTACCTGTATTCTTGCAAGCGCCATATCGATATTTCTTACATGACCGTCATCGCAGCCTGCATCAACGCCGATAGGCTCTTCTGTTTCATAATCGGTTCCGTTGGAATACAAAGCAGTAGGAATCTGCTCGCCTACAAAATAATCCGCAAGACATGATGCTATTTTTATCGACCATTCTGCGAGTTCTTCTGCATTTCTGATTAAGTTCATATCGAGATTAAGGAGAATAACCACATGCTTTGTATTGGTTGAATTGAATGTGTTTACATGAAGAAAATCACTCTTTGCGGTTGCTTTCCAGTTAATATGGTTCATCGGATCGTACGGCTGGTACTCTCTGATAGAAGAAAACTCAAACGGATCTTCATTGATTTTGATTCTTTTAACAACATCACCCGTAAATCTGATAATATCGTCGTTAATGTTCTCTCTTCTTATTCTTGCAGGAAGAACAAGCACGGTTGAATATTCTTCGGATGTGGCAAAATTGCTCTTATCCATAAAAATATCCTTACAGATAATATCGATGGAGGTGATTTTGTATTCGCCTCTTTTAGAAGCCTGGAAAGCATATTTTCTGGTGATTATCTGAAAAGGTCTGCACGTAAAATAATCGTTTCTGTAATACTGGTCCGTTACGGCGGAGTTCTTTTCCTTGGGGAAAATAAAAGTTCTGGTAATGGAGAATTTCAGCTGTAAAACAGGCAATAAAAGAGCCTTGTCGTTTTTTATGACTTCGACAAGCGCATTTTTATCGCCCTCTCTTACGACAGGTTCTTCAAAATCAATATCAACTTGTAATCCTTTCAACCAGTTCTTTTTGTAAACTCTTCTCTGAATGAGAAACAAAATCAAACCGATTGCAAGCACTAAAAGCAGTCTCATTGGTCAACTCCGAATTATTGTTGATTAAATTCCTCACTGGGAACTTCCACACGGCTTACAAGCGCATTCAGATACTGTTCCTTGGATGTACGGTCTTTTCTGTTGATGAAAAGAATTCTGTGCATAAGAACGGGAATAATCAAGTTCTTAATATCGTCAGGAAGCACATAATCTCTTCCGTCGATAAGTGCAGAGGTTTTTGCTGCTTTTAAAAGAGCCAGTGTACCACGGGGACTTACGCCCATGTATGTACCGGAATCTGCTCTGGTAACCTCACATACTCTTGCGATGTATTTAATTAAATCCTGATGAATCTTTACATCTTTTAAGAGGCTTCTGATTTCGATAATATCTTCTGCTTCAACAACATTGCTTAAAGTCTCTAAAGGCTCGTCATTTTCAAATCTGTTAAGCATCTTAACTTCTTCTTCGAGAGTCATATTACCGATGGTTAATTCCATCATAAATCTGTCGAGTTCGGCCTCGGGAAGAGGGAATGTACCTGCAGTTTCAACTGGGTTCTGCGTAGCGATTACAAAGAAAGGCGATTCAAGCTTTCTGCTCACGCCGTCTACGGTTACCTGTCTCTCCTGCATTGCTTCAAGAAGTGCGGACTGGGTTCTGGGAGTCGCACGGTTAATTTCATCCGCAAGCAGAATATTTGTAATGATGGGACCGGGAACGAAATTGAATTTCTCGCTCTGTCTGTTATATACGTTAAGACCAATGATATCGGCAGGAAGCAAATCGGGAGTAAACTGAATACGACTGAACTTAGCATTGATGGACTGTGACAAAGACTTCGCAAGCATGGTTTTACCTGTGCCGGGAAGATCTTCAAGAAGCACATGTCCGTCAGCAATAAGGCAAATCAGCACATTTCTTACAGTTTCGTCTTTTCCGACTATTACCTTTCCGATGTTATCCCTGATTAAATCAACTTTCTCTTTTGCTTCTGCAATATTCATAGCTCATTTCCTTTCCTTTTATGTGAGTTTATTAAATATCTTGCGTAAACGGATACATTTACAATATTGTTATCGGCATTTCTTTGCAATATATTGCTTTCCAATAAAAAAGTCATACTTGCAGTATCTTACTGCAAATATGACATATTTTATCAATAAAAACAACCGATATTTTATACTAAATTACTCGATAAATGACATAATTATTCAATATGTAGTGTTTTTTAGGTAAAAATAACCCATATATTTGTTTATATAATGGCATTTTGCCAAAACGCTCATAAAAAAGTGAACAAAGCTTATTTGTCGTCTATAAACATAGCGTCACCGAACGAAAAGAATCTGTATCTTTCTTTTACGGCCTCTTCATATGCTCTTAAAACATTCTCTCTGCCTGCAAGTGCGGAAACAAGCATAATAAGTGTTGACTCAGGCAGATGGAAGTTTGTAATAAGGCAGTCTAAAACCTTAAACTTATATCCGGGATAAATAAAGATACTTGTATCCCTGCTCTCTGCTCTTACCGTTCCGTCATCATCAGCTGCTGATTCAATGGTACGGCAGCTCGTGGTTCCGACACAGATAATTCTTCCGCCGTTCTTCTTGGCTTCATTTATAATATCAGCCGTTTCCTTTGTAACCTGATACCATTCGGAATGCATATGATGATCGAGGATATTATCTTCTTTTACAGGTCTGAAAGTACCTAGACCTACATGTAAAGTTACATATGCTATCTTTACGCCCTTATCTTCTATTCTTTTAAGAAGTTCGTTTGTAAAATGAAGGCCTGCCGTCGGAGCAGCTGCAGAACCGTCATATTTTGCATATACGGTCTGATATCTGTTCTTATCCTGAAGTTTGTGTGTTATATAAGGCGGAAGCGGCATTTCACCGAGCTTATCCAATATTTCTTCCCATATACCGTCAAACTCAAATCTTATGATACGGTTTCCTTCCGGTGTTATGTCAACCACCGTGCTTTTTAAGATACCGTCACCATACGAAAAAGTATATCCGATTTTAGCCTTCTTACCGGGCTTAACCAGACATTCCCAGTCAGTATCGGAAAGTCTTTTAAGCAAAAGAAACTCAACACTTGCTCCCGTGCCTTCTCTCACACCGAATAATCTCGCGGGTATAACCTTGGTGTTATTAAGCACAAGGCAGTCACCGGGATTAAGATAATCGATGATATCGCTGAAACGATGATGCGAGAATTCACCGGTATATTTATTCAGTTTAAGTAATCTTGATGAAGAACGGTCAGCCAGAGGGTCCTGCGCAATCAGTTCTTCGGGAAGATCATAGTAAAAGTCAGATTTTTTTAATTCCATATTACATGTTCTTCAAGAATGATATATATCCACGATATGTTTCGTAGATATCAGCCTTGCTTGTTGCTTCATAAGGCGCATGCATGTTAAGTACAGCTACTCCGCAGTCAATTACGTTCATACCGTATTTTGCAAGCATAAATGCGATTGTTCCGCCGCCGCCAAGATCTACCTTACCAAGTTCTGCGAGCTGGAAGTCAACATTATCTTTTGCGAAAATGCTTCTTAATGCTCCGAGATATTCCGCATTGGCATCGTTAGAGCCTGATTTACCTCTGGAACCGGTAAATTTGCAAAGCACCATTCCTTTTCCGAGATAAGCAACATTCTTCTTATCAAAGCTTGATGCATATGAAGGATCGAATGCACTTGATACATCGCTTGAAAGCATATTTGAATTTGCAAGCATTCTCTTTAATTTAATCTCTGAATAATCATCGCAGAGATTTAAGAGCTCTGCCATTACGTTTTCAAATAACTGAGACTGCATTCCCGTAGCGCCTACAGAACCGATTTCTTCCTTGTCCGTAAGAATGCAAACTGCGGTTCTTTTAACCTTCTTAACCTTAAGCATTGATTTGTAAGAAGGGAATGCGCATACTCTGTCGTCCTGACCGTAACCAAGTACCATTGAACGGTCTAAGCCTGCTTCTCTTGCTTTACCTGCAGGAACGATTTCAAGTTCTGCGGAAAGGAAATCCTCTTCCTCAATATCGTAATATTTCTTTAAGATATCAAGAACCGACTTCTTAACGGCTTCTTTTTCTTCTTTGTCTTCTTTTATGGTCTTAGCTTTAGTATTCTTATCATCTTTTGCTGCAGGCTTATTGCCGATGATGATATCAAGGGCTTCGCCCTCAATTACCTTGGCTGCTTTCTTTTCAAGCTGTTCCTGCGAAAGATGAATTAAAAGATCCGAGATAAAGAATACGGGATCGGTATCTTCTTCGCCAAGATTGATGATTGCTGTTGTGCCGTCCTTTTTGGCAACTACGCCGTGAATTGCAAGGGGAATGGTTACCCACTGATACTTCTTAATACCGCCGTAATAATGCGTATCAAGATAAGCGATTCCGCTGTCTTCATATAAAGGATTTGCCTTAACATCAAGACGCGGAGAGTCAATATGTGCACCGAGAATATTTACGCCGTCTTCAAGCTTGTCGCTTCCGACATTCATCATAATGATGGACTTGTTCATCTTAACGGAATAAACCTTATCTCCGGCTTTTAACTTCTTTCCTGCCTTGATTGCATTGTTAATATCGATATATCCCTCTTTTTCAATATCGTTAACTATCTTTTCTACGCATTCTCTTTCGGTCTTACACTCGGAAATAAAATCGATATAATCACTCGTAAAAGATTCGAGTTCCTTTAACTGAGTTGCATTGTACTTATTCCATACGCATTTATTATCCATGATTTTCCCTCCGTAATCTCTCTATTTCCCGTTCATCATTTATTCGGTCTATCTCTTTTATTTTTTCTTCTTTTAGTCTCTTCTTTTTCTTATTAGATTGTACAATTAAAATAATTATAATTGCAGTAATAATTGCAATCATCGTTAAAATCGAAAGAACGATTGCCCCATCAAGAATCAATCCGACGAAAAGAAAGATTTCCCATCCAAAAACAAGCATAAGAATTACTGCTTCGGTGTCTAAATTGCCATTGGCCAAAACCTGAATAAATAAAATAACGGATAAAACAGTAAACATTTTTTAACTTCTTATATCAACATCCAATTTATACTTAAGGTTACCGAGAATCTTCTTAACATACTTATCAACTGAGTCTGCCTCGAAGTCTTCTTCAACGGGAGTAAATGTAATAGAAAATGCAAGGCTCTTCTTGTCGGAAGGAATATTTTCACCTTCATAAATATCGAAGAGTTTAACATTGGTAACATACTTGCAGGCACCCTTAATGGTATCTTCAACGCTGCCACATGAAACATCCTTGTTCATAAGAAGTGCAAGGTCTCTGTTAACCGATGCGAACTTTGATAAAGGCTTGAAGCTTGCCTTTGTATCAAGAGCATAGAGATAATCAAGATCAATCTCTAATATATAAGCAGCAGTTCTTAAATCAAGTTTCTCTGCCACTTCGTATGCAACCTTTCCAAGATAACCGATTACGTTGTCGCCTTCTTTGATGGCTGCTGTCTGATAAGGATGAAGGAATGTCTTTTCTGCAGGCTCATATTTGAATTCTGTGAAGAATGAATCAGCTACCGCATTTGCAATTCCCTTAAGTGAATAGAAATCATATTTATCACCAAAAATTGCAACACAGAGTGTCTGCTTCTCTTCAGGATACTCGGTTAAAGGAAGGCTCTTGGGGATAAATCTTGAAGCAACTTCATAAAGTTTGCCTTCGAGATTGCCCTTCTTCTGGTTTCTTGAAACTGCATGAAGCATTGAAGGAGCCAGAGTAGTTCTCATAACCGACAAATCTTCGTTAATAGGATTTAAAATCTTAATTGCCTTTCTCTCTTCTGCATCTTCAGCGAAGTTAAGAAGATTGAAATCAGAAGGTGAAATGAATGAATAATGGATACATTCATAAGCACCCTTTGCGCAAAGATCCTTTTTAAGCTTAAGTTCTTTTTTCTGCTTAGCGTTAAGTCCGCCCATTGTAACCTGAGCATCGGGAAGGAATGTATCTACGATATGGTCGTAACCGTACATACGAATAACTTCCTCAGCAACATCGGGATAGCTTTCCATGTCTTCTCTGTAAGCGGGAATCATAAGCGTAAGCTCATCGCCGTTAACCTTCGGATCGAATGAAAGGTTCTTTAAGATTCGTAAAATATCATCTGTAGGAACTTCAATACCAAGTACTCTGTTAACCTTTGCAATGCTTACTTTCATTTCCTTAGGCTCAATAGAGTTTCCTGTATTTACATCAACATGAGTAGATGAAACCTTACCGCATTCAAGCTCTTCCACAAGGTGAAGCGCTCTCTTCATTGCGTTGAATGTTGAATATTCGTCAACGCCCTTTTCGTATTTAGCGGAAGCATCTGTTCTCTTACCGAGTGCTCTTGAAGTCTTTCTTATATTGTCTCTTGCAAACTTTGCAGACTCGAATAAAACTTCCTTTGTGGTATCTCTGATCTCAGAATTAAGACCGCCCATAACACCTGCGATTGCAACAGGCTTAACACCGTCACAGATTACAAGGTTATTTGTGGTAAGTTCATATTCCTGTTCGTCAAGAGTAATAATCTTTTCTTTATCTTCAGCACGTCTTACAACGATTTTGTTTCCTTCGATGTAATCGCAGTCGAAAGCATGCATGGGCTGGCCCATTTCAAGAGAAACATAGTTTGTAATATCAACCATGTTTGAAATAGGCATCTGTCCGACAAGTGCAAGTCTTCTCTGCATCCAGAGAGGCGATTCTTTAATAACTACATCATGAACATAATGTCCGATGTATCTGGGGCAGATATCGGGAGCTTTAACTTCTACGGTGAAACCTTCTTTTTGGGAAGAATCAGGAGTGAAATCAAGAGCAGGTGCTTTGTATTCTCTGTTTAATACGGCAGCGACTTCTCTTGCGATACCTGTGATGCACTGACAGTCAGGTCTGTTGGCAGTGATTGAAACATCGAAGAGATAATCATCAATGCCTACGATGGGCTTAATGTCTGCTCCGACTTCTGCATCATCAGCAAGTAAAAGAAGTCCGTTATAGGAAGCGCCGGGATACATACCGTCTGCTACACCGATTTCAACACCTGAACAGAGCATACCCTGCGAATCATATCCGCGAAGCTTGCCTGCTTTAATCTTCATAACACCCTCAACGGTCTTATGATCTTTTGCTGTTGCATATACGCTTGCGCCGTCTAATGCAACAGGGAATTTCTTGCCTGCTTCTACATTGTCTGCACCACAGCAGATCTGGAGTAATTCAGGTCCGCCTACATCTACTTTACATACATGAAGATGTGTATCGGGAATGGGCTCACATTCTTTTACGAGGCCTACTACTACGCCTGAAACATCTTTGCCTACTTCGATTACTTCTTCTACTTCAAAACCGCATGAGAAGAGTTTTTCCTCGAGCTCTGCGGGAGTAATATCTTTTATATCTACATATTCGTTTAACCAGCTTAAAGGTACTAACATAATAATCTCCTTTTCTATATCGGTCTTTTAGTTATCATCAATCTGCTTTAATACATTCAGATCGGATTCAAATAACAGCTTGATATTGTTGATGCCGTATTTAAGCATTGCTGTTCTTTCAATACCGATACCGAAAGCAAGACCTGAATATTCGTCTGAATCTATACCGCAGTTTTCAAGTACCTTTTTATTAACGATACCTGCACCGAGAATCTCTATCCAGCCTGTTCCCTTGCAAAGCTTGCAGCCCTTACCGCCGCATTCGAAGCAGCTTACGTCCACTTCAACTGAAGGCTCTGTGAACGGGAAGTATGAAGGACGAAGTCTCGTGGTTGTTTCTTCGCCGTAAATCTTTTTAACGAACACATCAAGCATACCCTTAAGGTCGCAAAGTGTAATCTTCTTATCTACTACAAGACCTTCCATCTGTGTGAACATAGGTGAATGTGTAGCATCATCGTCGCTTCTGAACACTTTACCCGGAGATAAAATCTTAATGGGCGGCTTGGTATTTTCCATTACATGAATCTGGCCCGAAGATGTCTGTGTTCTTAAAAGAAACTCAGGTGATAAATAGAATGTATCCTGCATATCTCTTGCCGGATGGTCTGCAGGTGTGTTTAAAGCCGTGAAGTTGTAGTAATCGTTTTCGATTTCTGTTCCTTCGTAAATGGTAAATCCCATACCTGCGAATACGTCGATGAGCTGATTTCTCATCTGAGTGATAGGATGAAGATTTCCCTTAGGCTCGCATTCGGCATCTATGGTAACATCTATCTTTTCTTTCTCATATCTTTCTTTTAATTCCTTTGCCTTCATCTTGGCATCGAGGTCTTCAAACACTTCGGTAGCCCAGTTTTTAAGTTCGTTAACCTGCTTGCCAAACTCTGCTTTTTCCTCGTTGGGAATGTTTTTCATCTCTTTCATGAGCTGACCGATTTTGCCGGTTTTAGAATCAAGAAACTGCTTTCTTAACTCAAACGCAGTTGCTCTCGAAGTAGCCTGATTCTCAATACCGTCAAGAATCTCCTGTTTGATGGATGTTAATTTCTCGTTCATTTGAATCTCCTTTAAATAATCTAAGGTTTAAAAAAAGCCCCATATAAAGCATATGCTTTACATGGGACGTAATATACGCGGTACCACCCAAATTCCTTTTATATATCATAAAAGGCACTCAATTAGTTATCGTACTGACTAACGTGCAGACCTACTCGTTACCTTTCAGAATGCAGACTCCGGTGTGAAATTAATCTTTTATCATTGTCTTAAGAAAGCTTTCAGCGCCTCACTTTCTCTCTCTGGAAGAATAATAAAGACTTTTGCACCATCTATGCCGTATTAAATTCAAAATTTATTATATTAGCAAATAATCCATAAAGTCAATAAGAATTATTCTATTTCGACTTCGGGAGGTTTGTTCTTTTCTTTTTCTTTCTTGTTAAAGTAAACATTTATGATTCCGCCGTACATAAAGAGTACTGACAGAGTGTAAACCCAGATGAGCATAATGATGACTGTTGCCATCGAGCCGTAAAGGTTAAATGTCGAATAATTCATGAGGTAGAAGTTAAACGCGAAGTTAAAAAGCGTCCAGGTTGTACCTGCAAAAAGCGCTCCTCTCCACTGCTTACGGGGTCTTGTTTTCTTATCAGGAACCCATGCATATACAAATGTAAGTAAAAATGCATAGAAAATCCACTGAATCAGGAATCGTAAGTTAAAGATTGCTTCCAGCCATCCGAAATGGAAGCCGAAATATACACCGAGCAGATCGTAAATGTAGTTGATGAACACTACAACCGCAACCATGATTACAATCGCTACCGCCAGTATCAGTGAATATACAATTGCTTTTAATCGTAAAAGAATAAAATTCGAAAGTTCAGCACATCCGTTTATTACATTAAGTCCGCTCTTAATGCCCTGTATACCTTTTGCGGCAGACCATAAAAGAATTAAAGTTGTAATAGAGAGAATTGCAGGCGAATGGCCGTATAACTGCTTAATAATATTCAAAGTAAGCGAGTCGAGTGCTTCGGGAAGAACTTTCGCAAGGAAATCAAGTACGCCTTCCTGTGTAAGAGGTGTAAAAGGAATAATTGAGAAAACTAAAAGAACGGTCGGAAATATGGCAAGAAATACAAAAAAGGCAACACTCGATGCAAAGAGTCTCGCATTGGTTTGCCGATAAAGCATAGATATTTCCATGTAACCGTTAAAAAAAGCTTTAATCTTCTTCATAATAAACAACCCGAAACATGATCTCGTATTTTGACTCCTAGCGAAAAGCTAGGTGGGTGTCCGCAAATATATTTCTGCCTTCCAACGGATAGAGCTTAAATTGGCCTGACATAGATATAAAGATATAGGAATCCCGTTTAAAGTGATGTAGGGTCAAAATAACAAGTCGTCATATTTCAGGTGCTTTTATTATACCTTAAATACGGTTAAAAATCAAGTGGACCAGACGGGGGTCGAACCCGTGTCCAAAAGCAAATTCCCTCTCCTTCTCCTATCACAGTCAATCATCAGAATTCCCTTCCCTAAGAGATGCTTGACAATCTCTTAAAGTCGGTAGTCCCAAATACGCCCGTCAAGCCGGGACAAGCTTAACGTCGTTTCCTGTCGGTAAATGATGCCCTAAGATATCAAGACAGGTACTGATACCACGGACACACTGCGATTAGGCAGCGAAAGCTAATGTTTTATTATCAGCGTTTATATTTAGGTTTGTGAACTGACGCGTCACGGACGGATAGCTTCTAAAGGTGCATTACCCCTGTCGAAACCAGTACTGGCCCTTATTAAATTGTGAAGGTTCATCCAATATTTATATCGGATTTTCTTTTATAAAATAAACATTTTTAAAATGATTATTTTCAATCATACTGCGAATTCTTGAATTCTCTTCTGGTCTCGCGTTCATAGTCTTTCTTTGCGATAGCATCTCTCTTATCGTAAAGTTTCTTACCTCTGCAAAGACCGAATTCCATCTTCGCTTTTCCTTTCGAGAAATATACTTTCAAAGGAATTAATGTATATCCTTTTTCTTTTATCTTTCCCGTCAGTTTCATGATCTCGGATTTGTGGATTAAAAGCTTTCTGGTACGAAGCGGATCACGGTTAAAAATATTGCCCTTTTCGTAAGGAGAAATATTCATTCCGTATACGAAGATCTCACCATTGTCTATACCTATGAAAGATTCTTTTATGGAGCATTTCCCCATACGAAGGGATTTGACTTCCGTACCGACTAAAACCAGTCCGGCTTCGAAAGATTCTTCCACAAAATAATCATGATATGCTTTTTTGTTGTTTGCAATTATCTTAATGCTGTCATTAGACATATCTGTCACCCATTTTGGCACTGTGTAAAAAAAGCGCCTCTTAAGAAGCGCTTTTGTTTAAACATTTATCCAAAGATAATCGGGATATTTAAAAGCAAAGCAATTATCATAAAAGCTATTGCCAGGATTGTTGTACTCTTAACAAGCACGCCTTCCATCGAACGGCCTTTGTTCTTGCCCCAATAAGTATCAGCGATACCACCGATTGCTCCAAGTCCCTGCTGTTTACCTTCCTGCATAAGTACAAGGAATGTAAGCGCTACGCATACTAATATAAAAATTACCATTACTATTATTTTTATTACCTGCTGCATTTTACACCTTTAATTCTAAATTCAAATTATGGCTGCTAATTTACAACCGCTTTGTTATCTTAACATAACGATTGAGTTTTTGCAAGATATTTATACAAGAAGTGATTTGCCTGTCATTTCCTTAGGCTGTTCCATACCCATAAGCTCGATGATTGTGGGAACGATATCTGCAAGACATCCGCCCTCACGAAGCTTCTTTCCTTCGGGTCCGTTTACAAGGATGAACGGAACGGGATTGGTTGTATGAGCTGTGAAAGGATCGCCTGTCTCATAATCGATAAGCTGCTCTGCGTTACCGTGGTCTGCACAGATGAACATTGTGCCGCCTACTTCTTTTACGAAGTTAACAACTTCGCCTACGCACTTGTCAATTACTTCGATAGCTTCTATGGCTGCTTCAAGAACGCCTGTATGACCAACCATGTCAGGGTTAGCAAAGTTACAGATGATAACATCATACTTAGCTGAACCGTCTTCGTTCTTTGCTGTGATTGCTTCGCTTAATCTGTCACATACTGTGTAAGCACTCATTCTGGGCTTCTTGTCGTATGTAGGAACGTACTTGGGTGAGTTAACAAGGATTCTGTCTTCGCCTTCGTTAGGAGTCTCTACACCGCCGTTAAAGAAGAATGTAACGTGTGCATACTTCTCTGTCTCTGCTATTCTTGCCTGCTTAAGTCCGTTTGCTGCAAGCCACTCACCAAATGTGTTTGTAACTTCAACTTTATGGAATGCTACAGACTTGTTGGGGATTGTAGGATCATATTCTGTGAAGCATACATACTTAATATCAAGTCTCTTTCTGTCAAAGCCCTTAAAATCATCATCGCAGAATGCTCTGGTGATTTCTCTTGCTCTATCGGGACGGAAGTTAAAGAAGATGATTGAGTCACCGTCTTTTACGGTTGTACGAGGTTCTCCGTTGTCACAGATTACTGTAGGAATCATAAATTCATCTGTTACACCGTTGTCATATGAAGCCTGGATAGCACCTGTAGCGGAGTCTGCCTTGATGCCCTCTCCCTTTGTTAATGCATCATATGCTTTTTCTATACGATCATAGTTATTGTCTCTGTCCATAGCATAGTAACGGCCTGATACAACACCAACCTTACCTACACCGATTTCAGCCATCTTAGCTTCAAGTTCTGCTACGAAATCTTTACCGCTTGTGGGAGGTGTATCTCTACCGTCAAGGAAACAGTGAACAAATACCTTATCAAGTCCGTTTCTCTTTGCAAGTTCAAGAAGTCCGTAAATATGTGTGTTGTGGCTGTGAACACCGCCGTCGGATACAAGGCCGTACATATGAAGTGTGGAATTGTTCTTTTTACAGTTTTCTACAGCTTCCATAAGTCCGGGATTCTCAAAGAATGTACCGTCCTGGATTTCCTTGGTAATTCTTGTAAGTTCCTGATATACGATTCTTCCTGCACCCATGTTAAGGTGTCCAACTTCGGAGTTACCCATCTGGCCGTCGGGAAGACCTACTGCCATACCTGATGCATTACCTTTAACGAAAGGACACTCTTTCATGAGCTTATCCATGACAGGTGTCTTTGCAAGTGCAACTGCATTGCCTTCTGTCTTTTCGTTTAATCCATAACCGTCCAAAATCAATAAAACTTTCGGTGCGTTTGCCATAATTAAATCTCCTTTATAAAAACACTTATAAGTGAATACAATTAGTTTTGACTAACTAACCTTTAAACCAACGAATATATACTAACACATTGATAAATAAATATCTATCATTTTTTATAAAAATAATTAATCATAAAAGAAACGATTCTGAATTGGCTTTAAACCAATACAGAACCGTCCCCAATATGTTTATCTTAAATCAACACGTCTGATCTTTCCGGAAATTGTCTTAGGTAATTCATCCCTGAATTCGACGATTCTCGGATACTTGTAAGGAGCTGTATGCTCTTTTACATATGTCTGGATTTCTTTCTTAAGTTCATCGGTACCTACTGTTCCCTTTGTAAGAACGATATTGGCCTTTACAACCTGGCCTCTGATTTCGTCGGGAGCCGCAACAACAGCACATTCAAGAACATAAGGAAGTTCCATGATAACAGATTCGATTTCGAAAGGTCCGATACGGTAGCCGGATGACTTGATAACGTCATCGACACGACCGACATACCAGTAGAATCCGTCTTCGTCTTTCCATGCTGTATCGCCTGTATGATAGAATCCGTCATGCCATACTTCTTTGGTCTTCTCTTCGTCTTCGAAGTAACCCTGGAACAAACCGTTGGGTACACCGTTCTGAGTATTGATAACGATTTCACCTGTTTCACCGACCTTGCAGGGATTACCGTCAGGATCAACGATATCGATATCGTATAAAGGTGAAGGTCTTCCCATTGAACCAACCTTGTTGCTCTCTCCTACGAAGTTTGCAATAGAAAGTGTGGTCTCAGTCTGGCCGAAGCCTTCCATGATACGTACGCCTGTTGCTTTTAAGAACTGGTTATAAACCTCAGGGTTCATAGCCTCGCCTGCAACGGTTGCGTATTTTATGGAGCTTAAATCATATTTGGTTAAGTCTTCTTTTATGAAGAATCTGTACATTGTTGTAGGTGCACAGAATGTTGTTATGTTGTACTGCTTAAACAAAGGAAGGATGTCGTCTGCTTTGAATTTCTCAAAGTCATATACGAATGTTGCAGCCTCGCACATCCACTGTCCGTAGAGTTTGCCCCAGAGTGCTTTACCCCAGCCTGTATCGGCGATTGTAAAGTGAAGTCCGTTAGGGTCTACGTTGTGCCAGAACTTCGCTGTAGGGAAATGTCCCAAAGGATATTTGAAGTTATGAGCAGCAATCTTGGGATATCCTGTAGTTCCTGATGTGAAGAACATAAGCATTGTATCATCGCCGCACGCAAAATCTTCGGGCTTCTCCCACTCTTTGGAGAATTTGGGCATTTCTTCGTTGAAATTGTGCCAGCCTTTTCTCTGAAGTCCGTCTACGCATATTTTAACCTTAAGGTCGGGACATCTTTTAGCCGCGAATTCAGCCTGATCCGCAACATCACCTGTACCTGTACAAACGATTGCCTTGCAGTGAGCGGCATTAAATCTGTATTCGAAATCATGATCCTTTAAAAGATGTGTAGCAGGAATGATGATTGCACCGATTTTATGAAGGGCAAGGATTGTAAACCAGAACTGATAATGTCTCTTAAGTACTACGAGTACCTTATCTCCCTTGCCGATTCCGAGAGACTTAAAGTAGTTTGCAGTCTGGTTGGAATAATCGGACATTTCCTTGAATGTAAATCTTCTTGCTTCCTTAAGCTCGGACAGATAAACCATAGCTGTCTTGGAAGGATTCTTCTTTGCCATTTCATCAACGATATCATAGGCAAAGTTAAATTTCTCGGTGTTCTTATATGTAATTCCGTTGAAGATTCCGTTTTCGTCTACTGTTGTTTCAATAAACTTTTCGTATATAGGATTCTTAATCTTTGCAAGATCTGTATTTGTAACGGTATGTGTTCTTACTTTATCCTTAACTTCGGAAAGACCCTTCTTCTCGGGATTCATAACGATTGCATAGATTTCGCAGTCTTCACCGCCGAGCGCGATTTCATTGTGTGGTGTGGATGAATCGTAGTAGATTGCATCGCCTTCATGAAGGATTTCTACGGAATCACCAACCATCATCTTAAGGTTGCCCTTGATGACGATATCCATTTCCTGACCGACATGTGTATTGAAATGGTAAGGAGGATTAAGTGCTTCCTCTGAGTAAGGGATCTTTACATAGAAAGGCTCAGCGAGCTTATTCTTAAAATTGGGAGCAAGGTTTTTATATGTAAAGCCTTCACGTCTGATAATTTCTGTACCTTCACCTTTTCTCGTTACGATGTATTCGGAAAGTGCGGGTGATTCACCTGTTAAAAGGTCATTCATATCAACTTTACAGGTATTGGCAATCTTGTAGATAAATGTAAAAGGAAAATCTTCCTCACCTGATTCGTATCTTACATACTGATCGATATCAAGTCCTATCTTCTTAGCAAGTTCCTGCTGTGAAAGGTTCATAGCCTCTCTTAAATCAACGATTCTTCGTGCTACCTCATGAATTTTAAATTCAAGATTCTGATTGTTTTCGCTCATGTTTTCTCCTTTGTAAAAATGTAATCAACGATACGCGTTGAAATCTAAGAGAATTGAGATTGAGGTTATTTACATTAAAAATGCCCGTCTCAATTGCTTGAGACGGGCTAACCCGCGGTACCACTCAAATTGCATCACTGAAGATGCCTCCTCTTCTGACTCCAACAAGCCAAGTGCCTTAACGTGGCATAACGGGAATTGTCTACTTTTTTCATTTCGGAATTCCAACTCGGAAGGGATAGCTGAAAGAATTGAATTATCGCCTCACACCAACCGGCGACTCTCTGAAAATTCGACATCTGACGCAGTCTTCGTCACAGTTTTTAATAAAAATGTTCAATTGCTTTTTTAAAATTATCACTAATTTTTTATTATGTCAACAAATATTTTTTATTTATTTTCAAATATTTTCACACCATCGTCACATCCTACAATTATACGATTGCACATATTTAAGAACTGACCGCTTTCCAACACGCCAACAGTATTGTCGAGTTTCTCTTTTATATCTTTTACATCAACAGGTGCAGACATATGTAGGTCTGCTATATAATTGCCGTTATCCGTTACGTACAGTTCATCGTTCTTTAAACGCATTACAGGATTTAATCCAAGGTCTTTAAGTCTTTTCAAAGTTACCTTATATCCGTAAGGCAGTATCTCGACAGGTAAAGGAAAATCTCCGATGGAATCCACGAGTTTACTGTCATCCATTATCCAGATAACTTCTTTTGCAAGGCTTGCAACGATTTTTTCTCTGAAAAGCGCACCACCGCCACCTTTTGTCGCATTAAAATCTTTGTCGATTTCATCTACTCCGTCGATGGCTATATCAAGATACTCGACATCATTTACGTCAAGCAAAGAAATACCAAGTTCACGAGCCTGCTCTTCAGTAGCTTTCGATGTAGCAACAGCCTGAATCTTTAAACCGCCTTTAACAAGTTCGCCTACTCTTTCCACAAGATACTTTGCAGTCGAACCCGTTCCAAGACCGACAATCATTCCGTCTTTTATATATTCCGCTGCTTTTATGCCTGCATTTTTCTTTTTATCTTCCTGCATATCTTTTACCATTTCTTATGTTTCTTTTTCTTTGTTAGCGCTTTTAGCCTTCTCTTCTTCAATCAATTGAGTAAACGCTACTTTACCCACAAGAGTTTTTGGAAGTTCTTTTCTGAACTCGTATTCGAAAGGCCATGAATACTTTGCAAGATTTTTCTCACATACTTCTCTGATTTTTTGTCTTATTTCATCGGTAGGCTCATATCCTTCACGAAGTACGATAAAAGCTTTTGCGACCTGTACCTTTAAAGGATGGTCAATTCCAATTACACAAGAAAGAAGAACTTCGGGAACACTGTCGATAATATTCTCAAGATACTGAGGATAAATATTATAGCCTGAAGAAATAATCATTCTCTTGATTCTCTGTTTAAAGAACAAGAATCCGTCCTCGTCCATGTATCCTAAATCTCCGGTATGAAGCCATACAAGGCCGTCTTTGTGTTTTCTTAAAGTATTTGCTGTCTCTTCAGGCTCGTTTAAGTATCCCTTCATGACAGTAGGACCCGATAAAACAATTTCACCGTCCTGTCCGTAAGGCATTTCTTCAAGCGTCTCGGGATTAATGACTTTATAATAAGTATCCGGATAAGGTATTCCGATACTTCCGGCTTTATATCGGTTAACCGGTATCAGACAGCTTCCGGTCACACATTCGGTCAGTCCGTAACCTTCTCTTACCTTTGCATCCGAGCCGTGTTCTTCAAGGAACTTATCCACTTTCAGTTTAAGACTCTCGGATAGCGAATCTCCTCCGCTGATTACAAGATGAAGGAACGATAAATCAACGCCTTCCATCTTTTTGTTTTTAAGCATAACTTCAAAAAGAGACGGCACGCCTGCAATTATATTGGGCTTGTATTTGGTCAAAAGCTTGTCAAATTCAGCCGCGTTAAACTGAGGCAGTATAACAGCCGTAGCGCCCAAATAAAGCACGGTATGAACGCAGATACCGAGTCCGAATCCGTGGAAAACAGGCATAATGGAAAGAATTTTGTCTCCCTCATGAAGCGTTTTGCAGATTTCGACGCTCTGAATTGCCAGTGCGTTGAAATTAAGATTTGTAAGTTCGATACCTTTGGGAAATCCGCTCGTACCCCCCGAATAAAGAATGGCAGCTGTATCGTTCTTATCGGGCTTATATAAAGTCTCACCTGTATACTCTTTGCCGCTCTTTATAAAGTCACTCCATTTGATGTTAATATCACATTTTTCGAAATGCAGTTTCCTGCCCTTTTTCATAAAATAACCGACACCGATTGCAACGGGCATTGAATCCGCAACACTCACCTGAACTATTTTTTCAAGTTTTGTTTCAGGTAAAATATGTATGATTTTATTTAAAGCCAGATCGATTGTGACAATAATCCTGCTTTCGGTCAGGTTTACATAATATTTGATTTCGTTTTCGGCCGACAAGGGATGAATCATATTGGCCACTGCGCCGATTTTATTGACGGCATAAAAAGAAATTAAAGCCTCGGGAGTATTGGGCATGCATATGCTGACGATGTCCTTGGGCTTTACTCCCATCTGAATAAAGGAGCGCGCTGCAGCGTCTATCTGTTCGAGAAATTCTTTGTAGGTGGCACATTTACCGAAATAATTGTATGCCGTGAGTCCTTCTCTCTTTTTGGCCGATTCTTCCAAAAGCAGATAAATCGAATAATCAGGATATTCCAGATGTTGTCTTACTCCGTCATATGACGAATACCAGGGTGTCTTAACCTGTCCCATATTACAGTCCTTCTTTTATGCTATAAAAATTTGTCTTTGTGTTTTACGAACTTTTCTTTACGTGGTTTGAAATTGTTTTCTATCATCATTTGCTTTACCGTATCGTACAAAAGCTGATTGGCTTCTTCCACGGAAAGGTCTTTAATATCCAGCGGTTCGCCGTAGGTGATTTTTAATGTTCTGCTTCTGAACTTGTAATCACCGGTCACAGCATAAGGTATCAGTTTACAGCCTGTTCTTTTTGCCATAACAACGGCTCCGGGCTTAAAAGGAAGCAGTGTTTCTTCGGTAAAATTTCTCTTTCCTTCAGGAGATACATTTATCGCATAGCCTTTGTTTAAATAATCAATAGCGGCATTTAAAGCACCGCCGTTATGTTTTGCCTTTGTATCTACGGGTATCGAGCCTATCGATTTAAACAGCCATCCGAATTTGCCGTCATGCAGTTCCTTGTTTGCCAGAGAATGCACTACTCTCGGTGTGGATGTGTAGACATATATCGGATCCAGTATGCAGTTGTGATTTCCTGCTATTACGCAGGGCTCTTTTTTCGGTATTACAGATTTATTCACGTATTTAGGATTGTATAAAAACCAGAAAAGAATCGTAAACAGCGGCTGAAAAAATCTGTAAACAAGCGCGTCGGATGCTTTCATGAAAAATTTTCTTCCCTGTTCTTCGCGAACATATCTTTATATCTTTGAATCTCTTCGGATACTTCTTTAATCTTTTCTCCGGTTGTATCAATTTCTGCAAGCATTTCTTTTAAGTCTTTTTTGGTATCGTCGATTCCAAGTTTTTCCGCAACAAACAAAGCGAAATTCGAATCTGAAATATACGGAAGTTTTGTAATGAAATTAATTAAATGAATGATTACCACTATTCCGGTAATCATATAGAAAACGACTGTGACTATACGAAGCACGGGAGCCAGTTCAGGCTCGATGAAATTAGAAGCAATCATAAAAGCAATAATCGTTCCAACATGAAGAAGAACCAGCAGTGAACACCATATTATGCTCTGCTTGCATTTATCCTCGTTGTAAATCATGTCTTCAACATCTTTTTCGAGAACTTTTTTACGATTGGATAATTTCAGATGTTCAACTTTAAGCTTGTTGAATTCAATCCATTCGTTGGTAACTTCAATGTACGAATTATATGCATCAAAATTAAAATCGGGCTTTCTTTTACCCGAAGCAATTTCTTCGTCAAAAATCCTGTCGTTCTTTTCCTTAAGTTCAAAATACGCAGCGGTATTTTCATCAAGAGATTTTCGATTATTACTGATATTCTGTTTAAGGTTTGATAATTTGGCAAGATTGGATGTCTCTTTCATATCAAGATTGTCCACGCCGATTTTTTCCGCTATAGTTGTCCAGAAATCCGACTTTGAAGTAGCGGCAAAAAACTTTATTAGATAAAAAATAGTATAAACAAGAAAGCCGAAAGCAAAAAATCCGAGTCCGCCGGAACCGAGATAAATTGCCATTGTAAGGCGCCAGTCACCTTTAATGTTAATAAGATAGCCTGAAGAAAGAATCAGCAAAAAAGCGCAAACAAATATAACGGTAAATAATTTAACCGTATATCTCCTCCTCTGTTCGCGAACCCCCTTCGCCTCTGACTCGCAGAGCATTACTTCATTTTCCAAATTGTAAATATCGGTTTCGTAAAACGATATTTTCTGAAGAAGTCTGTCTTCCTCTTCGGTGGCAACTCTCATTAAACCTGTCCCGCTAATCCCCTGATTAATTCAATGTCTTCTTTGGTAAGTTTGATATTTGACTGAAATACTTCGCCGTTAGGCATTGTAACTTTCATGTCTATAACACTTCCCTCAGCAATCCCCTGATTTTTTAATGCTCCTAAAAACGACACAAATCTGGGGTGTCTTAATGAAAACTCGTCCCATTTTTTCTTAAAAGTAAGTAAAGCAGCCGGATTGACCATTTATCTTTCCTCCAGATATTTACGTATTTTGTTCTTGGCCCTCTGAAAAGCATTGTCCGTGGTCTTTTCATTCTTGCCTAAAACCTTTGCTATTTCAGATGTTGTAAGGCCGATGATGTAAAGGTCCATTACCTGATACTCAAGCTTGGACAGTTCCTTGCTCATAAAAGCAATAATTTCATCGTATTTTTCTTTGTTTATAAGATTGTCTTCGGGATTGTAAATCTCAGATAATCCCAAATCTTCAGTCGATAAATTGTTATATTCATCATCCGAAGCATCGGTATGTGATATCGAAAGACCTTTGTTTAAAGGCTCATTCTTTGGACTGTTCGAATTTGTGATAGCTGTATAAATATTTCTCTTAACGCATATCTGCGCAAAAGTTGAAAACTTAATATTTTTATGCTCGTCGAAGTCTCTGACGGCTTTAAAAAGACCTATCATACCTTCCTGAACGAGATCCTGATCGTCACCGCCGAGTATAAATAAAGATTTTGAACACGCAAGAACAACGCCTTTATACTTGTTTAAAAGAAAGTCCATGGCCTTGTCGTCGTCCTTGCTTAATCTGACAAGTTCCTCGTCGGTTAAAGTATTTAAATCCATTTAATATATTTCCCCAATTTACAATTAGTTTCTTACTGCATTCTCTGTCTTACAATTTCAAAGCAGAGGATTCCTGCGGCTACGGATGCATTAAGCGAATCAATCTGGCCTTTCATGGGGATTGATGCGACAAAATCGCATTTTTCTTTTACGAGTCTGGAAACACCCTCTCCTTCGGAGCCTACAACTACGCCGATAGGTCCCTTAAGATTAAGGTTATACATTGTTTCCCCATCCATATCCGCGCAGACAAACCAGAGGCCTTCTTTCTTTAAATCCTCGATGGTTTTTGAAAGGTTGGTAACCTTGGCAACAGGAATATAATTAAGAGCGCCTGCAGATGTTCTTGCAACAGTCGCAGTAAGACCTACTGCTCTGTTTTTCGGAATAATAACTCCGTGTGCGCCTGCCTGATGTGCGCTTCTAATAATTGCGCCCAAATTATGTGGGTCCTCTATATTGTCTAAAAGAACAATAAAAGGATCCTCACCTTTATCTTTGGCAATATCAAGAATGTCTGAAACTTCTGCATAATCATATGCTGCGGTAACCGCGATTACGCCCTGATGCTTTCCTGTTTCAGACATATTGTCAAGAAGCTGTTTGTCGACATATTTAATTAAACTGCCGGCTTTCTTGGCTTCTCTTTTAATCGTTAAAACCGGTCCGTCCTGACATCCGTCAAGTACATAAACCTTATCAACGCATTTACCCGATCTGTATGCTTCTAATACGGCATTTCTGCCTTCAATCATGGATTCGTTGTATCCCATATAATTCCTTTTTATTCTTCAATCTTTTCAAGTGCAGTTTTTAAAAGTTCAAGACATCTGTCCAGATTACCCGTCAGATATAAATATCCGAATACGGCCTCAAGTCCTGTGGCTCTGTGATATTCACTGTAAGCCGCGCTCTTTGAATGATTGGCGGTCTTGGCATTCTTGCCTCTTCTGTAAATATCCGCTTCTTCTTCGGTATAATATTCTGTCAGTATTTCTGCGATACGGCTCTGCGTTTTTGCGTTTACCAGTTTGTTTTTATCCTTGGCAAGCGCATTAACGCTCTTATTGCCTTTACTTACGCAAATTGTTCTTACAATGGTCTCATATACGCTGTCGCCTATAAAAGCTAACGTCAAAGGATTATAAGTATTTATATCCGTATCTTTTATATCAAACTGCTCTTTTATCTTACTCGGTAAATCAGTCATTTACACTCTCTTCCACTTAACGCCTTCACGTGTATCTTCAAGTGCGATACCCATAGCAAGAAGTTCCGCTCTGATAGCATCAGCCTTTGCAAAATCCTTTGCCTTCTTAGCTTCTTTACGTTCTTCTATCTTAGCAGTTACAAAGCTTTCAAGTTCGCTGTCGGTGTTTTCTTCTTTTACTGCAGGACCGTCTAGAAGTCCCAAAGAAAGAACCTTGTCAAAGCTTCCCATAAGCGCTTTCTTGGTAGCATCATTTGTATCAGCCTTAAGAGCATCGTAAACAATTGTGATTGCCATAGATGTATTTAAATCGTCGGATATAGCATCCTTGAATTTAGCATCGTATTCCTCAAATACTTTTGTATCAACCTCGCCGTCATCCTTAAGATTTGAAATTCTGTTAAGAAGTTTGTTATATGCGCTTGATACGTTATCAAGTGTATCAAATGAGAATTCAAGAGGCTTACGGTAATGCGACTGTAAGCAGAACATTCTGTAAGCAAGAGGCGAATAACCCTTTTCTTCAAGAAGTGATACTGTAAGGAAGTCACCCTTTGATTTACTCATCTTTCCGTTCTTGTCGATTAAGTGATGAACATGGAACCAGTAATTGCACCACTTGTGTCCCAAATAACTTTCGGACTGTGCGATTTCATTGGTGTGGTGAGGGAAGATATTGTCTACACCGCCGCAGTGAATATCCATGTATTCGCCAAGGTGCTTCATACTGATGCATGAGCATTCAATATGCCAGCCGGGATATCCGTATCCCCAGGGGCTGTCCCATTTAAGTTCCTGATCTTCAAATTTGGACTTTGTAAACCAGAGCACGAAATCGCTCTTGTTTCTCTTATTTTCATCAACATCAACGTCATCACGAACACCTTCAAGAAGTTCTGTTTCTTTCTGGTTTGCAAATACATAGTATTCTTTAAGCTTGGATGTATCAAAATATACATTGTCACCTGAAATGTATGCATAATCCTTCTCAAGAAGAACTTCAATCATATGAATGAATTCTGCGATGCAGTTCGTAGCGGGCTCCACAACATCGGGAGTCTTAATGTTAAGTTTTCCTGCATCTGAAAAGAAAGCATCGGTATAGAATTTGGCAATATCCATAACTGACTTATGCTCTCTCTTTGCGCCTTTAAGCATTTTATCTTCACCTGTATCCGCATCGGAAGTAAGATGACCTACATCGGTGATATTCATAACTCTTTTAACATCGTAACCAATGTATCTTAAAGTTTTCTCAAGTACGTCTTCCATAATGTAACTTCTTAAGTTACCTATATGAGCAAAGTGGTAAACTGTAGGTCCGCAGGTATACATTGCAACCTTACCTTCCACATTGGGTTTAAATTCTTCAACTCTTTTAGTAAGCGTATTGTAAATTCTCATTTTTTATCTCCGTTTTCTATCGTTTCACAACTATTCTATAATACAATAAATGACATAAACTTTCAAATCAATAAAATATAGCCTGAGCATTATATTTTTCGAGTATATCCTTGGATTTTTCCTCTCCTAAAATAAGGCAGATAGTCGATAAAGCATCTCCTTCAAGTGACGAATCCGAAATAATCGTTACACTCTTTACATCCGTTTTAACAGGATAGCCGTTATTGGTATTAAGAATGTGATGATATTTAACACCGTCATACTCTACGAAACGTTCGTAAGTTCCGCTTGTTACAACCGATTTGTTGCTGACCGAGATACTGTCGATTATACCTTCGGGATTGTCCGGATCTTTTATACCTATTTTATAATCACTTCCGTCAGGTTTTGAACCTATTACAACCACGTTTCCGCCGAGAGAAATAATTGCACTCTCAACATTGTTTTCTACAAGGTATTCTTTTAACTTATCTGCCACAAAACCTTTGGCAATAAATCCCAAATCAACCTGAACACCCGATTCGTTAATCTTTACACGGTTCCCTTCATAAAGTTTGACTTTTTTATAATTCACCTTCTTAAGCGCCTGTCTTATTTCGAGGTCTGAAGGCTTCCTATCCGTTAAAGTATTGCCTTTAGCATCATGTGTAAAGCCCCATATATCAAGCAGAGGAGCAATCGTTATATCAACTGCACCGTTTGTCTCATCACAGAATTCAAGCGCTCTTTCGAAAAGATAATATGTATCGTCGCTGACATCAACCCCGGCATATGCCTGCTGGTTAATCATCGTCATTTCACCTAAGTTTAATCTTCCTAAGGAGTTATCATACTTTTCGCACATTTCCATACAGCCTTCAAGAAGGTCAAGATCCTTCATTGAATAAACGGTGATTGAAACATACGTATCAAAATAATAACCGTCCCTGGTGTAGGTTTTACCGTTGTTTCCCCAAAGAATGGCAAGGGCTACAAGGGGAGCCAGAATGAAGAGAACTATTAAAATTTGTATGATTCGTTTTTTTACCATCTGAAATACTCCGAATAAATTAACGCATGTTTATATCATAAAAGATTAAAAAGGTACCGACAAGTGCCGATACCTTTTATTCGTTCTTATTCCATAAAATACATTAATGCTCAGTAATACAGCCTTTTTTACATTTCTCCACGCAGGTTCCGCAGCCTACGCATTTGCTGTAATCAATCTTTGCATGGAAGTCAGTAACTTCAACAGCTTCGGCGGGACAGTTCTTCTTACATAAACCGCAGCCGATACAGCCGTTTGTACATTCTTTCATTGTAACCGGGCCTTTCTCCTTTGAAGAGCAGGCTACGGCATATTTAGCAGAATAAGGTATCAGTTCTATTAAGTGCTGAGGACATACAGCGATACATTTACCGCATGCTTTACACTTTTCTTTATCAACTTTTGCTACTCCGTTTTCTACACGAATAGCATCAAAAGGACAGGCCTTTACGCAGCTTCCGAAGCCCTGACAGCCGTGGTTACAGGCTTTCGGTCCTTTGTTCGGAACGAACATAAGCATCTGACAGTCTTCCTGACCTACATATTCGTAGTTCATCTTTGAAGCTTCACAGTCGCCGTTACATTTTACGAATGCAACCATTCTTTCGGATTCGACTGCGTCTACGCCCATTATTTCAGCTACTTTTTTGCCAACTTCTTCGCCCCCTACGGGACATCCGTTTACCGGTGCTTCGCCTTTAACAATAGCAGCTGCAAGACCCGAACATCCGGGATAACCGCATCCGCCACAGTTATTGCCGGGAAGAACTTCAACGATTTTCTCTTCTCTCTCGTCTACGCTGACTTTGAAGATAACCGAAGCTATTCCCAAAAATATTCCTATAAACAAACCTACTGCAGCTACAATGCCTACAGCAAGCAGTATACCTGTTAAACTCATATCTGTCTCCTTAAATCAAACCCGAAAATCCGCAGAATGCTATTGCCATAAGTCCGGCAGTAACAAGTACGATGGGCATTCCCTTCATGTATTTGGGTATATTGTTGTATTCCATCTTTTCTCTTAAGCCTGCGAGGATAACGATTGAAATCGCAAAACCTGCAGCTGTAGCAAAACCGTTTACAACGCCTGTGAAGATATCATACTCAAGGTTAACGTTATTGATAGCTACACCCAAAACCGCACAGTTGGTAGTAATCAAAGGGAGATATACACCAAGCGCCTGATAAAGGGACTTCATGTACTTCTTTAAGAAAAACTCTACAAACTGAACCAGTGCTGCAATAATCAAAATGAAAACGATTGTTTTCAGATATTCGATGTTAAGAGGTCGTAAAATAAACTTGTAAATGAGTCCGGCTACAAGTGATGAAAGTGTGATGACGAAAATAAGCGCACCACCCATACCTGCGGCTGTCTTAACTTTCTTTGATACACCGAGGAAAGGACAGAGTCCTAAAAACTGGCTCAATACAACGTTACTGATCAAGGAAGAGCCGATGGCTATAACAATGATGTTTCCGATATATGTTCCGTTCATTTATTCGCCCTCCTTCTCTTCTGTTTTTTCAGATTCTTCTTTTAAATCTTCATCTGTTTCATCAGAAGCAAGAATGTCGTTAAGCTCGGTATCTTCTGTAGCCGTAACTTCAACATTCTCCGTCTTTTCTTCAGCTTTCTTTTCTTCTTTAACTTCTGTGGCAGGAGCTTCTTCTTTTACGGTATTATCTACCATTCTTCTTGCACAACCCATATCCGAACAGTTCATACAGTCGCTTGAACAGCCTGAACCGATCTTGGATGTGTCTTTTCCTGCTTTTGCACCTTTGTCTTTAATAACATTCTGAATCATTGTAAGGGTTGCGAGTACGAAGAATGCACCGGGAGCCATAACAAGGATTCCGATAGGTGAAATGGATGAAAATTCAATTGTAAGTATGTTGTTAATAATACCTGCAAAGCCCTTTGCCTTGGGATTGATTACCTTTGCAAGAGCACTTACAAGTAAAACGGATACAGGATTGCCGAACATATCGTCAATTGCAAATCCGAATACTGTGCCGGCACCTAAGAACTCTCTTACCAAACCGATAAGAGTAAGTGCCATTGTAAATCCGAGACCCATACCGATACCATCAAAAAGTGAAGGAAGTACGGCATTCTTGGAAGCATAGCTTTCAGCACGTCCTAAGATAATACAGTTAACAACGATAAGCGAAATGTAAATACCTAAAGCTGAGTATAATCCGGGAACAAAAGCATGCATTAAAAGTTCAACTATTGTAACGAAGGTTGCAATAATTACGATATATGCAGGAATACGAACCTTATCGGGAATAATCTTACGAAGAGCCGATATAATCATATTCGAAAGTGCAAGTACCACCATCGTGGAAAGGCCCATACCGAGACCGTTAATAGCACTTGTGGTAACGGCAAGTGTGGGACACATACCAAGCATAAGCACGAAAGTGGGATTTTCTTTAATGAGTCCGTTGTAGAGACGTTCCAAACATCTTTTCATTATTCATTCCCTCCTTCGTTTAAAATTGTAAAATATCTGGCACCTGTATTAACGCCGTTTGTAACAGCATTGGAAGTAATTGTGGCAGATGTAATGGCATCGATTTCATCGGATGAAACCGCACCTGTTTTAACTACCTTATACGTCTCAAGCTTTCTGTTTCTAAACTGAGGAACCAGAACGTTTTCAGCATTCATACCAAGGCCGGGTGTTTCGGAAATCGAAAGGATTGAAACACCTTTAAGCATATTGTCGAGCGTAATACCCATATAGAAGGAAATGTTTCCGCCATAACCCGATGTACTTGTTACGCCGATTACATAACCGTAAAGTGTACCGTCAGCCTTCTTTGCTTCGTATACACTGTCAACATAAGCTACATTGTATTCTTCGTTCTTAAGCTGCTCGCTGATAACAGGATCAACTTCGATGGGATTGAATGTAAGCTCTTCTACAGTATCTAATACACCCGCTTCGTTAATCTCTTTAAATACTTCGTTACATGCGTCAGCCTGAGCCTGCGCTTCCTGAGTGGCAATGGGCTCTTTTGTAAGCTCATATACAAAGCCTAATCCGAGACCTGCAACTAAAGTGATACCGAAAATAACAGCAGTATCTTTTATGATTCTTATTAAATCTTCTTTAGACATACTCATAGTGAATTCTCTCCTCCTTTACCGAAAGCTTTAGGAAGAGTGATCTTCTCAATAAGCGGAACAAGAAGGTTTCCTAAAATAATTGCAAAGGAAACTCCCTCCGCGCCGGGTCCGAATATACGGAATACACCGGTTAAAACGCCAAGTAAGATACCGAAGAGATACTGGCCTTTCTTGGTAATCGGTCTTGTTACATAATCGGTAGCCATAAAGAAAGCACCGAGCATAAGACCGCCACCTGCAAGCTGTGCGCAAATGTAATTTAAGTCAAATCCTCTCTTAGAGAATAAAAGGATAAAGATTACAAATGATACGATGTAAGATCCGGGAATCTTTAAATCGATAATTCCGAGAGCAATAAGGAAGCATGCACCGAGAACAATGGCAATCATACTTGTCTCACCGATTGTACCTGCCGTACGTCCTATTACCATATCGAAAATATTTACTTCACCGCCTGCCTTAACAATTGCAAGAGGCGTAGGACCTGTATAAACATCGGTGGTAAAGTTTGTCATGTATTTCGCAAAGGAAATAACAAGGAAACATCTTGCACCGAGTGCAGGATTCATAAAGTTCTGTCCGAGGCCACCGAAAAGCATCTTAACAACAACGATTGCGAAGCATGCACCGATTGCTGTCATCCATAAAGGAAATGTGGACGGTAAATTGAGCGCAAGCAAAAGACCGGTAACAATTGCGGAGCAGTCTCCCACCGAAACCGGTTTCTTTAAAATCTTACACATTACAAACTCGGAAAGTACCGAAAAGCCTACCGAAACAAGAATTACCAAAAGAGCATGATAACCGAAGTTAATCACGCCGAAAATTGTGGCAGGCATAAGTGCTATGATTACAGCAAGCATGATTCCTCTTGTAGACATGCCGTCTCTGACATGAGGGTTAGAGGATACTTTTAATTTCTTATCCATGATTACTTACCCCCTTTCTTTCTGTCAGCGAGAATCATTCTTCTCATAGATTTTATGGACTGGGTAAGGTAACGCTTTGCAGGGCAGATATATGAACAGCATCCGCATTCGCAGCATTCCATACCATTGTATTTCTCAAACATTTCTCTGTTGCCGTTCTGTGCAAAATCGGCAAGCTTGGAAGGTACTACTCTTCCGGGACATACTTCAACACATCTGCCGCAGTTGATACATGCGGTTTCAGTAGCAGAAGAAATCTGATCCTTTGACAGGCAAAGGAGTGCCGATGATGTCTTGGTTGCGGGAACGTCAAGATCAAAGATGGCAAATCCCATCATGGGTCCGCCGGAAACAATCTTTTCAGGTTCTTTTATGAATCCGCCTGCTTCATCAATCAGTTCATGATAGTTTGTTCCGATGGGAACTCTGAAGTTCTGGGGATTCTTAATACAGTCACCTGTAACTGTAACTATTCTCTGAAGTAAGGGCTTGCCTTCAACAACTGCCTGGTAAATGGAACAGATTGTATCTACGTTATTAACGATACAGCCTGCATCAGAAGGAAGCATTGAAGAATTGATAGCTCTCTTTGTGGTTGCAAAAATAAGATGTCTTTCAGAACCCTGAGGATATTTAGTCTTTAAAGGAATAACCGTAATCTTATCCTCGTTCTTGGTGAGTTCTTTAAGTTTCTTGATACAATCGGGTTTATTATCCTCAATTGCAAGAATACCTCTTGCATTATTAAATAAGGAAAGCTCTATGCGAAGACCTTCAACAAGTTTTTCGGGAGTTTCCATCATAATCCTGTAGTCACTTGTAAGATAGGGTTCACATTCCGCACAGTTCGCGATAATGTATTCGATTTTATCCGGTTCCTTGGGTGAAACTTTAACATGCGTAGGGAATCCTGCTCCGCCCATTCCGACTATACCGGCCTTCTGAATAAGAGAAACGATTTCTTCTCTTGAAAGCTTTGTGTAATCAGGGTTAGGAGTAAATTCAACCTCGTCGTAAGCACCGTCGTTTTCGATGACTATGGATTTAACATGGTCACCGGTAATGATTCTTCTGGGTTCAATAGCTTTAACGGTACCCGAAACAGACGAATAAATCGGAGATGAAACAAACCCCGTTTCCTTGGCAATTAACTGTCCAACCAATACATGTTCCCCAATTTCAACAACAGGCTCAGCGGGTGCGCCTATATGCTGAGACAAAGGATATACCATCAGGCCCTTGGGCATGTAATCTACAATCGGCTTATCCTTTGAAATGTCTTTTCCGTCATAGGGGTGAATACCACCGTGAAATGTAAACAAATCCTTGCCTCCCTTTCTTTTTTTAAAAATAGCCTTTAATATATTACTACTTATTTAAAAAAAATACTATATTAAATTTTCAAAATGTAGTAAGATAATAATGTATGTAAAATAAGCATTTGGAAAGGTAATCTAATGAAAACTATTCAGTGTTCGACCACTCTTACAGAATTAAATTATCCTTTGGAAACTTTAGCACCGCTTAGCGATATCCTTTTCCTTGATATCGAGACAACCGGTTTTTCCGCCAGAAGTTCAAATTTATATATGATTGGCTGTTCATATTATGAGAACGGCGAATGGCAGTTAATCCAGTGGCTGGCCGAAAACTACGAAGAAGAAAACGAAGTATTAAAGGCATTTCTTGACTTCTGTGTTAACTACTCTTTCCTTATTCATTTTAACGGAAATCAGTTTGATATTCCTTTCTTAGAGCAGAAATGCGAACAGTACGAATATGATTTTGATTTCAATTCCTTTAACGGACTTGATATATATAAAAGAATCAAACCCTACAAAAACTTCATGAAACTCGAGGACTGCAGACAGAAAACATTACAGTCTTTCCTTGGAATGATCAGAGAAGACATTTTTGACGGCGGTGAACTCATCAACTTCTATCATGAATACGTTGTCAGCAAAGATGAAGAAATCGGGGATGCGATTCTTCTTCACAACAAAGAAGACGTTATCGGAATGCTTCATATGGTTTCTCTTCTTTCAATACCCGATCTGTTTAACAAATCACTTCGTGTAATGAAGGTTAAGGCAAACTACTACAACGATTATGAAAACAAAAAGAGACAGGAACTTATCTTATCACTCAGATTCAGAAATGCAATTCCCGTTCCTCTTTCATATACTGCAAACGGATGTTACTTTACATGTGACGGAATAGACGGAATTTTAAAAGTACCTCTTTATGAGGAAGAAATGAAATACTTCTATTCAAACTACAGAGATTACTACTATCTCATCCACGAAGATATGGCTGTACACAAATCAGTAGCACAGTTTATCGAAAAGGATCATAAAGAACCTGCAAGTGCACTCACTTGTTACACTCGTAAAACTTCCACATATCTCCCTGAATGGAGCGTTCTCTTCGAGCCGTTCTACAAGAGAGATTACAGAGACCAGCAGTTGTTCTTCGAACTAACACCTGAGTTTAAGACATCCAGAGAAAGTTTTAACAAGTACGCTGAGCACATTCTGCAGAATATGATTAACGTATAAATTGATATTTGATCAAATATCAATAACCTATAACATCCTTTCTTTTCTAAAGTATCAGGCGCCTTCGGGCGTCTGATATTTTTTATGCGAACCTAAGGGACGGTTCTTCTTATTCTTTTTTATACAGAAAAAAAGAAGACACATTCCTGTGTCTTCTTTATATTAAAGATTTTAAATCTTATTCTTCTGCTTTAGCTTCTTCTGCAGGAGCTTCTTCAGCGGGAGCTTCCTCTACTGCAGGTGCTTCTTCAACTGCTGCGGGAGCTTCTTCTGCCTTAGCTTCTTCTTCAGCCTGTGCTGCAACTACTGATTCAACATCAACTGTTGCATATTCTTCGCCGTTGTCTTCAGCGTTTTCTTCTTTCTTCTTGGGCTGTAACATAGCTCTTACGGAAAGGCTGATTCTGTTGTTCTCTTCGTTAACTTCTGTAACCTCTGCAGTTACTTCATCACCAATCTTAAGAACATCTGAAGGCTTCTCAATGTGATTCTTGGAAATCTGGGAAACATGAAGAAGTGCATCCACACCGCCTTCAAGCTGAATGAAAGCACCGAAGTCTGTCATTCTTGCAACCTTACCTGTTACAACGCTGCCAACAGGGAATCTTGCGCTTAAATCTTTCCAGGGATTCTCGTCTTCAAACTTTGTTGAAAGAGAAATTCTGTTTCCGTTAATCTCTTTTATGAGAACTTTAACCTTATCGCCTGCTTTGTAAAGCTTCTTGGCACTTTCGATTCTGCCCCAGCTCATCTCCTTGATGTGAAGGAGTCCGTCGATTCCGCCGAGATCGATGAATGCACCGAAATCTGTAACATTCTTTACAGTACCTTCTACTGTATCGCCAACTTTAATCTTGGAAAGAACTTCTTCAAGAGCTTTAGCCTTCTGAGCTGTGATGAGCTCTTTGCGGTTACCGATATATCTTCTCTGCTTGGGATCATATTCCTGCATGAGAAATTCTATTTCCTTATCCATGAACTTGGATAAATCTTTTTCATAAACGTCTGAAAGAAGACCCGCGGGAATAAATACTCTTACATCATCAACAACAACGATAACACCTTTGTTGTTGGGAATCTGTGTAACTACACCCTTAACTGTTGTCTTCTCATTGAACGCATCTTCAAGAATCTTGGATCCTTTATCCATCACAAGTCTCTTGTGCGTAAGTGATACCTGACCTTCTCCGTCGTTGACCTTAAGTACCTTAACGTCAAGTTTGTCTCCGATTTTTACTTTTTCTGTCAGATCAATGCTTAAGTCATTTGTGTATTCTGCTTTGGAAAGAATGCCGTCAGATTTGTAGCCGATGTTTAAAATAATGTAATCGGGTTTAACATCAATAACTTCACCGCTAACTACCTCTCCTGTTCGAATTGTTTTGAATGATTCATCAAGCATTTGTTCAAAAGTAAGTTCTGACATATTTTTGAACCTCCTCAATAATGTTTTTTGGGGTTGATGCCCCAGCTGTAATTCCCACCAGGTTAGCATTAGCCGGTAATTCCAAATGCAACTCCTTAAGTGTCTGAATGAAATAGGTTCTTTCACAATGCATTTTGCTAATTTCGTAAAGCTTGCGGGAATTGGAGCTTTGCGAATCCCCTATAACAATCATAACGTCAGCTTTTTCGGCAAGTTGCGCTGCCTCATTTTGACGTTCGCTCGTAGCGTTGCATATAGTATTCACAACGCTAACATTATCATCATAACAAATTCCTTTTAAAATATCAACTAAATCTTTAAATTTATTGATGTTAAAAGTAGTCTGCGAAACTACGTAAATCTCGCCTTTTAACAAGCCTTTGAGCGCATACGCGTCTTCCTCATTTCCGACAACGTAAGCAGGTGTTTCGCACCACCCTTTTATACCCTCAACTTCAGGGTGTCCGTCGTTGCCGATTATGACTATTGTTTTGTTGTTCCGAGACTCTGTATTTACAAGATTCTGAATTCTTTTTACGAACGGACATGTAGTGTCAATTATCGTAAAACCGCGCTTTTCAATACCTTCGTAGATTTTTTTTGCAACACCGTGAGACCTGATTATGACACAGCCCTTGGGAAGTTCGTCAAGCTCTTCTAGCGAGTTGATTTCCTTTACTCCTTTTTCAAGAAAATCATTAACTACTTCCTTGTTGTGAATAATCGGTCCGAAAGTATAAATAGTTCCGCCTTTTTCAATTTCTTCATACACCGTATCGACAGCTCTTTTTACACCGAAACAAAAGCCGGCCGACTTGGCAAGTACAACTTCCATTTTCCACTCTCCAAAAGTGGCCATTTGGGGACGGTTCTATTTTGGCCTTTTTTACCATTTTAGAACCGTCCCCGTTTGGCTCATTTTTTATTTTCTATAATTTCAAGGATTTTATCTTTAACTTCCTCTATTGTCATGTCGGAGGTGTCAAGATAAACAGCATCCTCAGCCTGCTTAAGAGGAGCTATTTCGCGGTTCATGTCTCTCTCATCACGCTCGATGATTTCCCGCTCGATTGTGTCAAGATCACAGTCGGTACCTTTTTCTTTTAATTCAAGATATCTTCTCTCTGCTCTTACTCTGCTGGATGCGGTAAGATAAATCTTGCACTCGGCATTGGGAAGAATATTGGTTCCGATATCACGGCCGTCCATAACGACATCATTTTCTCTTGCAAGCTTTCTCTGAAGTTCAAGAAGCTGTGCTCTTACCTTACCGTTTGTAGAACTTGCAGAAGCCATGTTACCCACTTCCTGGGTTCTGATAAGGCCGTTAACGTTCTCACCGTTTAATAGTACAATCTGAGTGCCGTTTTCATACTCTATGGATACATTTGCTTCCCCACAGTATTTTTCATAGCCTTCGTTATCGTCAATTGCCACACCTTTTCTAATTAAATACAAAGCGATTGCACGATACATTGCTCCGGTATCAACATAAATAAAACCTTTTTCCTTAGCCACAAGTTTGGCTATTGTTGATTTGCCCGCACCTGCAGGTCCGTCGATTGCAACATTAAATCCCATGTTGAATTCCTCCTAAAATAATTAATTATCCGTCTGTCTCATTCCGGCCAAATAGCCTGTACTGAATGCAATCTGAAGATTAAATCCTCCCGTAAAAGCATCCACATCAATTACTTCTCCCGCAAAGAAAAGATTCTGTACGAGTTTACTTTCCATAGTTTTGGGATTGATATCCTTTACACTCACACCACCGTGAGTAATGATGGCTTCATCAAAATCTCTTGTGCCTTTTATGGTAAGCGGAAGCCTCTTGGTGTAATCGAGAATCTTCTTTCTCTCTTCCTTCGTTATCTCGTTACACTTTTTATAAATATCCACACCCGAAAGCTCGCAGATCTTTAAACCGAGTTTAATCGGATAAATGTTTCCGAGTATGTTTTTTAAATCCTTTTTATTGCCTTCTTTTAATTCTCTTATAAGTCTTGCATCAAACTCATCGTCAGAAAGTGCAGGCTTTAAATCTATAAATACCTTTATATCTTTTTCATCGCTTCCTGCGATAATCGAGCTTGAAGTAAGTACCAGCGGACCGCTTATTCCAAAGTGGGTAAAAAGCATTTCGCCCATTTCTTTGTATTTAAGCTTGTCTTTTATGAAAAGAGATAAAGTTACATTTTTAAGTGATAGTCCGGTCAGTTCAAAAGCCCATTTCTCGTAAGTTTCAAGAGGTACAAGCGCAGGTTTTAAGGTCGATATTCTGTGGCCTTCTTCTCCGGCCCATCTTAAACCGTCCCCTGTTGAACCTGTGGACTTATAACTTATACCGCCTGTTGCGATAACAACCTTGTCAGCCTTAATAATTTCGCCGTTATCGGTCTTTACGCCGACCACGCATTTACTGCAGCCTTTTTTCTTTAAATCCTCTTCTGCGTCGATTTCGAGGCTTTCAGTGATAATGCTCTTTACCGAAGTATTTAATCTTAAATCAACTCCTGCGCTTTTTAGAGCATTATTCAGTGCTTTTATGATATCGGAAGAATGGTCGCTTACAGGAAATACACGGTTGCCCCTCTCTGTTTTAAGAGGTGTTCCGTTATCCTCTATAAGTTTCATCAGATCCGTATTGTTAAACTGCGAAAATGCACTGTATAAAAACTTCGGATTGCTGACTATATTCTCAAAAAACTCATCTCGTAAGCAGGCATTGGTGACATTGCATCTTCCTTTGCCCGTGATAAAAAGTTTTTTGCCGATTTTTTCATTTTTTTCAAGCAGAACCACACTATCGCCTGAGTTTGCTGCACTTATTGCAGCCATCATTCCGGCGGGCCCCGCACCAATTACAATCGTCTTCATTTTTACGCCTTTACATACATAAAAATTGTACAAAAAACGACCATAAAAGTAAAGAAAAACCGACCTCATAAAAAGGCCGGTTTTTATATGTAAGATTAAATTATATTAAACAGGGTATGCGCCGTTCTTGGAATCAGCTGCCGTAAGGTCAACCTTTTCCTGCTGAGCTTTTCTGTACTTGAAGAAGTCAACTGCAACCTGAGGGAATAATGCGTATGATAATACGTCCTCATCCTGCTGTTTCCATTCTTTCATCTCTGCCTCGAGCTTATCCATTTCGTTGGTTAAGCCTGCAGCATCAGCTGAACGCTCTGTGTATCTCTTTTCGCCGGGAATAACCTTGTCGATTACTTCCTGGTTCATAGGCTTAATTGTCTGACCGTATTTACCGCGAAGAAGGTCTTTTGTCTGGTCAGTAGCAACTTTGTATCTTTCGCCCATAAGAACGTTGAATACAGCCTGTGTTCCGACGATCTGTGAAGAAGGTGTAACAAGAGGGGGCTCACCGAGGTCTTTACGAACTCTGGGGATTTCCTTAAGCACTTCTTCGTACTTGTCTTCTGCGTTCTGCTCTTTTAACTGAGAAATCATGTTGGAAAGCATACCGCCGGGAACCTGGTAAAGAAGAGTCTTGATATTTACGCCGAGAGACTTTGTGCTCATGAGGCCGTTTGCAAGGCATTCTTCTCTGTAAGGACGGAAGTAATCAGCGATTTCAGCAAGAAGATCCTGATCAAATCCTGTGTCATATTCGGTACCCTTGAAGGTTTCAACCATAACTTCTGTAGCGGGCTGTGATGTACCGAGTGCAAAAGGAGAAATTGCACAGTCGATAACGTCTACGCCTGCTTCTACTGCCTTAAGGTATGTCATTGAAGCAACACCTGAGGTGTAGTGTGTATGAAGCTGAATGGGAAGCTTTGTTTCTTCCTTCATTGCTTTGATAAGTTCTGTAGCTTTGTAAGGAAGAAGAAGTCCTGCCATATCCTTGATACAGATTGAGTCAGCACCCATCTCTTCGATTTCTTTGGCAACCTTTGCCCAGTACTCAAGTGTATAAGCATCACCGAGTGTATAGGAAAGAGCTATCTGAGCGTGTCCTCTGCCTTCCTGTGTCTTAATCTTGTTGGTTGCGTCAACTGCAGCCTGAAGGTTTCTTAAATCGTTAAGGCAGTCGAAAATTCTGATGATATCGATACCGTTAGCGATTGATTTTTCTACGAAATTGTAAACAACGTCATCTGCGTAAGGACGATAACCTAAAATGTTCTGTCCTCTGAAAAGCATCTGAAGTTTTGTGTTCTTGAAGCCTTCTCTTAACTTACGAAGTCTTTCCCAGGGATCTTCCTTAAGGAAACGAAGAGAAGCATCAAATGTAGCGCCGCCCCAGCACTCTACCGAATGATATCCTACTTTATCCATCTTATCTACGATGGGGAGCATTACTTCGGTCGGCATTCTTGTTGCAATCAAAGACTGATGTGCATCACGAAGGACGGTTTCAGTTATTTTAATAGGCTTTTTTTCTGCCATTGTATTTTCCTCCATTAAAAACTTACTGTAAAACTTTGTTTAATCTTTAATCAAAATACACCAAAGATTGCCATGAATGTTCCGGCAGCAACTGCTGTACCGATAACGCCGGCAACGTTGGGTCCCATTGCATGCATCAAAAGGAAGTTTGAAGGATCTGCTTCTGCACCGACCTTCTGAGAAACTCTCGCAGCCATAGGCACGGCTGAAACGCCTGCAGAACCGATAAGAGGATTAACCTTACCTTTTGTGAGTATACACATGATTTTACCGAAGATAACTCCGGCAGCTGTACCGAACGAGAATGCTACAAGTCCGAGTACAACGATTGCAACTGTTTCAAAGTTAAGGAAAGCTTCTGCACTTGTTGTAGCACCTACGGATGTACCGAGGATGATAACAACGATGTACATAAGTGCGTTTGAAGCTGTTTCCTGAAGCTGTCTTACAACACCTGATTCTCTGAAGAGGTTACCTAACATAAGCATACCTACGAGGGGAGCTGTTGTAGGAAGAATAAGTGAAACAACTATTGTAACAACGATGGGGAAAAGAATCTTTTCAAGTTTGGAAACGGGACGAAGCTGTTCCATCTTGATTTTTCTTTCTTTTTCTGTTGTTAAAAGCTTCATAATAGGGGGCTGAATAATAGGTACAAGTGACATGTACGAATATGCAGCAACCGCGATAGGTCCGAGTAATCTTGTCTGTCCGAGCTTACCTGCAAGGAAGATTGATGTAGGGCCGTCAGCACCACCGATGATGGAGATAGCTGCAGCAGCCTTATCGTTAAAGTCTACAAGGCCTGTCTGGTTAATAAGTAATGCTCCGAAGTATGCTGCGAAAATACCGAACTGAGCAGCTGCTCCGAGTAAAAAGCTCTTGGGGTTTGCAATCAGCGGACCGAAGTCTGTCATTGCACCTACGCCAAGGAAAATAAGTGAAGGCAGGATTGCCCACTCATCCAAAATGTAGAAGTAGTATAAAAGTCCACCACCATGTCCGCCTTCGCCAAACGGTCTCATAATATCGGGATAGATATTAACCAAAAGCATACCGAATGCGATGGGAACCAAAAGCAAGGGTTCAAATTCATGACGAATAGCAAGATAAAGGAAGAAACAAGCTACCGCTATCATTGCATAGTTACCTATCGTCAGATTGAAGAATGATGTCTGATGGATCAGGTTATCTACTGTATTAATGATATATTCCATCGTAAAATCTCCTATCCAAAGAATTGATAATTAGTTAAGTGTTGCAAGAAGTGCGCCTGCTTCAATAGCATCGCCTACGTTAACTTCGATACTTGCAACTGTACCATCCTGAGGAGCTACAACGGGGATTTCCATCTTCATAGCTTCGATAGTAACAACTGCGTCACCCTTCTTAACTGTATCGCCAACCTTGGTATCAAGTTTAAATACCTTACCTGCTGCACCGGCTTCAACTCTGATTGAGCCTGCTGCGCCGCTTGCCTTGGGTGCTGCTGCGGGAGCTGCAGCTGCGGGAGCTGCCTTAGGTGCTGCTTTCTTTACGGGAGCTGCAACAGCGCCTGTTGAAGCACCTTCTTCAACTGTTACGTCATAAACATTGCCGTTAACGGTAATTGTATAATTTTTCATAATTACATCCTCCTAGTACTGGGCGTTCTGCCACTTTTTCGATTGTGATTTTCTGATACTTCTGACTACAAATCCGTCAGTGGATCCACTGCCTTCATAAGCAGCGATTGCGGCAGAAATAACGGCAACGAGCTCGTAATCGTCCACAAGTTCTTCCGTCTCTGTTTCCACAACATTTGCATTTGTTAAAGCAGCTTTGTTTTCAGCCTTTGCTGCTGTTTTCTTAGCTTTCTTGTCAGCGCTTGCTTTCTGAATCTTGGGAATGATTCCGAAAAGATAAATAATTATCATGATAAGAATAAGTACGCTGAATACCGATCCCATACCAAGCAAGGTATTAAGAGCGGCCTTTGTCATAGCCTCGCCCATTGAGTAAATGGGAGAAAATGTGATGTCCGTGATATTAAGATCTCCGTCATACGCAATGTTCATATTAACATTACGTCCGGTATATCCTAAAAGCTCGGTTACTTTGTATCCGTCTTCAGGGTTTCCGGAGATGGTGATGTTTCTGTCATATCCGGTAATGCTGCCTGCTTCGTCTTCGGCTGCCAGACATGAGTTAACAGCTCCGACATAAGTATCTTTTGATGCGAACTTTAAGTTCTCGCCCTCAAATTCGTCAGCTTTAATCTTATAATCTTCCTCGGTAATGTTTGCCAAAGCAGTTTTTTCAGAGTTCATTGCTATTTCTTTTATGAGCGTTTCTCTGTTGCTTTCGATGGTACTTACTACCGCAGGATCTACCGGTGCTTTACCGCATCCGGCAAAAATGAACATCACTGAAAGTCCGAGGCCTAAGAATAATGTTTTCAATTTCTTCATAGCCATATTTCCTTTCATTAATTAGATGATGCCGTGCTTCTTAGCCGGACGATCCTCTCTCTTTGTGTATAACATTTCGAATGCACCGATGATGTACTTTCTTGCATCAGCAGGATTGATGATGTAATCAACATATCCTCTCTTTGCAGCGGAAGTGCATGAATTCTGAAGTGCTTCGTATTCTTTGGTCTTCTCGGCGATTACGTCGCTTGATTCACCTGCATACATAATCTGTGCCGCGCTCTTAGCGTCGATTGCACCGATTGCAGCACCTTCGAATGCGAATGTTACGTCAGCGCCGATTGCCTTTGAGTTCATAACTACGTATGCTGAACCAAGTGCCTTGGAAGCGATAACGTTAACCTTAGCAACTGTGCTGTTTGCAAATGCATATGTAAGCTTAGCTGAAGCTCTTGCAATTCTCTTCTCAGAGCACTTGCAAGCCTTGAAGCCTGTAATGTTTGTAAGTGAAAGAACGGGGATTGAGAATGCATCACAGAAGTTGATGAACTCTGCAGCCTTTACACAGCCTTCTGCTGAAAGCTTGTCTGAAAGTTCTTCTGCAACTTTTCCTTCTTCATCGTATACTGCGCTTCTGTTACCAACGCAGCCGATTGTGCTTCCGTTTAATTTGATAAATCCGCATACCATATCTTTAGCGTAAGCAGATTTTACTTCGATAAAATTGTAATCATCCGCGATATCCGCAAAAGCAAGTGCAGCATCCTTGAAAGATGTTCCGATAGCATTTGAAGCTCTGTTAAGATCGTCTGTGCACTCAACATATTCAGCTTCTTCTTCGTTGTTTGCGGGAAGGAAAGAAACAAGTTCTCTCATCTTTGAAAGGATTTCGTCCTGAGTACCTGTAAAATCAACGATACCACTCTCTTCTGACTGGAATTTTGCTGATGCTGTATCACACTTCTCAGTTGAGTTTCCGTCAAGGGTGTTAGGTGAGTTTACAAAGAGTTTTGCTTTCTCACTTTCCATAAATGTGAAATCAGTAAGCGTGGGGATAATAGCAAGTCCGCCGCCACAGTTTCCAAATACAGCTGTGATCTGAGGAATAACTCCCGATGCAAGTGTCTGCTTTAAGTAAAGTTCGCCCATTGCGTTAAGGGCATCTGTAGCCTCCTGAAGTCTTAAACCGCAGGAATCGATTAAGCCGATGACGGGTGCGCCCATCTTCATCGCCATATCATAAAGGTTGCAAATTTTCTTGGCATGCATTTCGCCGACACTACCGTTTAAAACTGAAGCGTCCTGAGCGTACACATACACAAGAGAGTCATTGATAACGCCGTAGCCGGTAATACAACCGTCTGAAGGGGTATCAATTTGCTTGAGATTAAAATCAGTCGCTCTCGCGGATACCAAAGCGCCGATTTCAACAAAGCTGTTTTCATCAAGAAGAGCATTAATTCTCTCTCTTGCAGCAGAACTGGTACTCATAAGTACTACCTCCTATATATAATTTAATCTTTACTTTTTTAAGGTGAATGGGCTAAAAAACCCCAAATTCACACAAATAATATCATATCATAACTTTGTCAATATTTTCAATAAATTAAACCTACTCCGATTATTCAAAAATAAATAATCTTTTCGCATCTTTAAGGACTTTTATATCAATTTTCAACAAAAAAGGGACTTCCTTAACGGAAATCCCCCTTAATATATGTAGTTAAATTTATATCTCTACGCTTTCAACCTTGTTGACATTGTAGTTTAATTCATTCTCGGCCTGAACTCTGAAGTCTTCCATCATATCAATGCTGATCTGAGGCAGGTCTTCAATCGAATCGACATTAAAAGCTCGTAAAAACTGCTCACTGGTTCCAAAAAGAAGCGGTCTTCCGGGAGCATCCAGACGGCCTAATTCTTTTATGAGGCCAAACTCAAGAAGCTTATTGATGGAAAAATCGGAATTGACTCCTCTTATCTTCTCTATATCCATTCTTGTGACAGGCTGCTTGTAAGCAACAATCGAAAGTGTCTCAAGAACGGAATCGGATAAAACATTCTTCTTGGGAACGGTTGCAATCTTGATTAAATCATCATAATACTCGTCCTTGGTACGAAGCTGAACATTTCCTTCAAGGATGGCAATCTGAATACCGCGCTCTTTTGCAGCGTAGTAAACTTTCATCTCTTCTATGATTTCTTTTACGAGGCTCTCTTCGATTCCAAGCGCTTCAGCTATGTCTTTTATGGCTACGCTGTCGCCCATCGCGAAAAGAATGCCTTCGATTTTACCCTGAATTTCCTGACGGTCCATTTTATACTCCTGTAAATATAGGTTTACATAATTAGTTTACAATAATTATATTGAGAAATCCTCTATCGGTTTCTTTAATTCGATATCGATATCTCCGAATGACTGGCTCTGATTGACTTCGACGTTACCGGTCTTAATCAGTTCAAGGATTACCAGAAAGGTTACGATTACTTCCATCTTTGTTTTCTGCTCGGACAAAAGGCTTCTGAACGAGCACTTTTTATGGGAAGTAATATATTTGGCGATGTAATCCTGTTTCTGATTGATATCGACCTCTTCCTTTTCAATCTTTCCGAAATGAGATCTGATGGGGTCGACCTTGTCTTCGACTCTCTTGATGCAGGCATTGAAGATTTCGTTCAAGCTGCTTAAGGTGGTCTCGCCGATTAATTCAGCATAATCTATCGGAGCTTTGTAATTTCTTACTTCATCGGGAATCGAGGAATCCTTGTATAAATATCTTTCGCCGTCCATCTGCATGTCTTTTAATTCGTAGGACATATATTTATACATCTTGTACTCGAGGAGCTTCTGAACAAGTTCTGCTCTCGGATCTTCCTCTTCGCCTTCTTCGTCCTCGGTTTTCGGAAGAAGCATTCTGCACTTGATGTCAAGAAGCGTTGCAGCCATTACCATGAATTCGCTCACGGTGTTAAGGTCGTCCTTGGGAAGCTCTTTTACGTATTCTAAATACTGCTTCGTGATTTCGACAATCGGAATATCGTAAATGTCGACTTTATTCTTTTCTATTAAGTGTAAAAGTAAATCGAGAGGTCCCTCGAATACTTCCAGTTTTACGGGAATAGCCATTAACTGCTCCTAATGTTTTGAATCAATTGTAATAAAGATTAATTCGCCCGGATTAAAAAGTCTTAAAGGGAGCGTGTGGAAACCGATACCGCAGCTTACAATAAGTCTTATAACCGCGTTTTTGCTGGATACATACGAATCTGCATAACGGACGAATTTGCCGTTATCATCATATACTCCGCCTGAGTATTTGGGGAAGAACCTTATACCGGGGTGCGCAACACCTCGTAAAAGAGGCAGACGAATTAATCCGCCGTGAACATGTCCCGATAAAATCAGATCACTTCCGTAAGCATTGTAATGCTTAAAGTAATCCGGATTGTGCGCTAAAAGTATATTGTATTTATCATCTTCGAGTTTACCTACTAAAGATTCGATATAATCGTCATCCATATGGTAAACCTTAAATCTCTTGTAAAAACTTCTGTCAATATCCGCAGAGCTTACCTTTACATTGCTTTCCTCAAAGTAATGTGAGCTGTTTGAAAGAATGGGTATTTTATACTCTTCCATCTTTTCGGCAAACTCATCATACAATTTGCCGTAAACTTCGGGATAAATCTTAGCTCTGTATTCATGATTGCCAAGCGCCGTATAGGTTGGAGCAATCCTTGAAAGTTCTTTCAGGAAATAATATGCGCGGTCCTGTTTTCTTCCTTTGGTGGCGGTAATTGTATCGCCTCCGCAAAGGATTATGTCGGGAGCAAATTCTTTTATGTCCTCATAAAACTTAGGGGTACACGAATAATTATGCAAATCCGAAACAAAGCAGACTTTTAGTTTCTTCTTTACTTTACTGTCGTAAATCGCTACGCTTCTGACCACGTAACGGTTTAAATCAACGATATTAATTATGAAAAGAATTACAAGGCAGGCAATTATTGCCCCAAGAACATATTTCAATATTGAATACCTTCAGATTTTTACTTTACTCCAACGACGGATATTATAACACAAATTGTGCCCAAGGGCAAAAAAACTGCCGTGATTTTCTCACGGCAGTCTGTATTAATTAATTGTATTTACGTTTTCTAGCAGCTTCAGATTTTTTCTTACGCTTTACGCTGGGCTTTTCGTAATGTTCTCTTTTACGAATTTCCTGCTGAATACCGGCCTTGGCACAGTTTCTTTTAAAACGTCTAAGCGCGCTGTCTAATGATTCATTTTCTTTAACTTCAACTCTTGACACTTCTCAACCCTCCTCCAAGACCAAATATATGTGCACGGTCTGTTTGAGTAATCGCACAAATTGAATTATACCAAAAATATCCCGTACGTCAAGAAAATTTTAAACTCAAATAATTCTCTCTTCAATAAATATGGAATTTATACGCGGACAATATTATAATGTCTTTTATACCTTATACAATTATTATGGTATGAAAATTTATGACAATACAATATATCCGTATTGCCGCATTTTCGGGGAATTTTAAAATGATTGCACTTTTATCTTCTATTTTTATAAAAAACAAAAACGATTTTAACGACGAAAACGTCCGCCGCAGATACGGTATTCTGACAGGAACCGTAGGAATAATCTTAAACCTCTTCCTTTTTGCGACCAAATTCAGCGTCGGAATTATAACATCAGCTATTTCAGTTACTGCGGATGCATTTAATAACTTATCCGATGCGGGAAGCAGCATTATAACTCTTTTAGGATTTAAGCTCTCAGGTCAGAAGCCCGACAACGAGCATCCTTTCGGACACGGACGTATCGAATACATCTCAGGACTTATCGTTTCTCTGATTATCCTAATCGTTGCATTTGAACTTGTTAAATCAAGTATCGACAAAATCATTCATCCCGAAGAAGTCATGGTAAGCGCACTTACATTTGTATTTCTTTCTCTGTCGATTGTAATCAAGCTTTATATGTTTGCCTACAATATGATTTACGGCAAAAAAATCGGCTCCACGGCAATGAAAGCAACCGCAATCGATTCAATCAGCGATACTGCAGCAACAACCGTGGTTTTAATCTGCTACATTCTTTATGCGGTATTTAAAATTAAGATTGATGCATACGCAGGTATCGCAGTCGGACTCTTCATCGCTTATGCAGGCTATAAGACTTTAAGGGAAACCATTTCTCCTCTTTTAGGACAGACTCCCGATCCCGAATTCGTAAAAGAAATTGAAACCATAGTTCGTTCAAACGAATCTGTTATCGGAATCCACGATATGATAGTTCACGACTACGGCCCTACCAGAATTTTCGTTTCCCTCCATGCAGAAGTTCCCTGCGACAAAGACATCCTCTATCTTCACGAATGCATCGACGATATCGAAAATGAAATCAAGACCAAGCTTAACTGCGAAGTCTCCATTCACATGGATCCCGTGGATACCAACGACGAAACACTTTATGAAGCAAAGGTTCTTGCAACAGAAATCATAAAAGAAATAGATGAGCGTCTCACTCTTCATGATTTCAGAATGGTGCACGGCGAATCACATTCTAATCTTATCTTCGATGTCGTTATTCCTCATAAATTTAAGATGAGTGAAAAAGAACTCGTGGAAGAAATTCAGAATAAAGTACATGCAAAGCACAAAGGTTATTTCTGCGTAATAAATGTGGATAATGATTATTCCGGAATTACAAAATAAATAAAACAAAAAGCTTCAGTCTTACTCAGGCTGAAGTTTTTTTATATTTTACAGTTATTTCTTTTTTACAGCATCTATAATTCCCTGAATTATTTCAGGATTAGGATAACCCTGTCCGTTTTCTGCTTTAATCTTAAATCATTTTAAAATCATATATTTCAGGTTCATTCAAACCTATGCATATGAATCTGAGTTTTCCGTAAAGTTCCTCAGCCTCTTTTCCGATATGCCAGCCTTGTATGTGTTTGCACTCCGCATTCATAATCTTTTTTACTATTTTAAATAATTCTGAAGATATTTCGTTTTCTTCCATTATCGCAAACATACCATGAATCAAACCTGTTTTATCTTCACTGATTCCCGACGGATCAAATTCAAGAGAACAAACATTTTCTCCCTGGTAAACCTGTCCCTGCTGGTTTGTTATCAGCTCATCATCTTTTCGCATAATTAAGAAACTTATTTCACCATGCTTTTCTTTCAGAATTCCAAGGCCGGGAATATCCTTTATTGTTTTATATCTTTTATGATCAGTTTTACCGCACTGAATATAATCAATATCAAACGAAATCTGTTTCTCCAATTTCGAAAGAACAGATATCATATCGTTTTTAGTAGCAAAAAATTTAATTCTTTTAACCATTTTTCTCTTCCAGACTCTTATACCATTTATTCGCAAATGCTCTTTGCTCGTTTGTTGTCGGAAACTCTTTTATATCCGCATAATCCCATATGCCAAAGATATCTTTATTAAGTGCCTGTCTGCCATTCTCAACGAGATAGATTTTATCACTGTATCCCTGCATTCCTGATTGTATCGCATTCAACTTTGAACCGTTACATTTTATACCGTATCCAAATTCCAGAAGACTGTCCCTAAATAATTGAAATGTATCAAAATAATACTCACCCTTCTCAGAGAAACGAATGCCGTCCACTTCACAGCTCATCTCAATGTCATCATCATTGATTTCAACATTTACTACGATTTGTTTCTCGTTTTCATAATAAGCAAGGTCCGCTATTGTACATTTATAAGAATCCATAAAACTGCCTCTTTCATCAAGGAATATAATTAAGTCCGGTATATTTAAGCCATTCATCCGTACTGTCGTAAGTTGCAATTTCTGACATTCCGCAGTGGAACATTGAATGCCTGTACTGTGCAAGAATCATCTGCAGGCGTGTATACTCGCAGTTTTCAGGCTTTTTTGATAAATCTTCATCGCTTAATCCTAAAAGATACTTATTGATTTTTTCTTTTACGTAATCCATATACCGAACAAGTTTTTCTCTGGGGATCACATAACCCTCAGCAGCAATATATCCTTCACGCGATTCTGATATTATACTGTATTTTTCATCTATTCCGATTAGGCTATATACTTCAGAGTAATCGTAATCAAAAGGATTTATAAAATATTTATCCATGGAATGGATCATGTGAAATAAAAACCTGGAGTTGTTCACATTATCAATCATGCATGATAAATCCGCTTTGTTGATCTGCTCATACATATTAATAAAAAGTACATTTGTCTGTTCACTTATTATTTTTATGATATCATTCATATTTTAACCTTTGTTATTCAATGATTGAATTTATAACTTCTCCGTTTTCCCACTCAAGCAGTTTAAGCGTTTTGCCGCCTCGAAGTTTAAGGCCTTCAACTCTTCCCTTCTTCCATTTATCCGGTAACGCAGGAAGCAGTTTCACTTCTCCGTTTATGCTCTGCATGAGCATTTCAGCAATACCTGCGACAGCTCCGAAATTACCGTCTATCTGGAAAGGCGAATGATTGTCAAAAAGATTCGGGAGCGTCTGCTTTTCAATCAGTGTATGCAGATTATCAAGCGCTTCATTACCCATTCCGAGTCTTGCATACATATTGATTATCCACGCTCTGCTCCAGCCTGAATGTCCTCCGCCGAAAGAAAGCCTTCTCTCAATAGTTTTCTTTGCTGCTTCAAACAACTCAGGAGTTTTCTCATTTATCTGCCATGAGGGGTAAAGAGCAAATAGCTGCGATATATGTCTGTGTCCGGGCTCCGCTTCTTCGTAATCCTCATTCCATTCCATAATGGTGCCGTTCTTACTTATCCTAAGTCCGGGGATTCTTTCAAGTGTATTTACAGCCTTCGAAGTGATTGATTCTATACCAAGAACTTTCTCTGCCTCAATGCAGGCATTAAGAAGTTCTCGTATTATTTCGTTATCCATTGTTGCGCCCTTGCAAATAACGCCCTTTTCGCCGTTTGGAAGAATATATGTATTCTCAGGTGAAAGCGTCGGACACAATACAAGGTTTTCATTATCTTCGCATAGGAAGTCCAAGATAAAAACAGCCGCATCACTCATTATCGGATAATACTTTTCAAGGAATTCCCTATCTTCATTAAACAGATAATGCTCCCAGATATGTAAGGACAGCCATGCTCCGCCAAGTACCCAGTAACTTGAAGAAATGCAGACATCCTGCGGCGCAGTATCGCCCCATATATCGGTATTGTGATGTGCTACAAATCCGTCACAACCGTACATCTTTTTGGCAGTTACTTTACCGTTTACTCTTACTCTTTCAAGAAGATCAAACAGCGGTTCCTCGCATTCGGAAAGATTACAGATATTCGCCGGCCAGTAATTCATTTCCGTATTGATATTTATCGTAAATCTGCTACCCCACATCGGGAAAAAATCTTCATTCCATATTCCCTGTAAATTGGCAGGAAGTGAGCCCGGCCTTGAAGAAGCTATAAGCAAATAACGACCGAAATTAAAGAATCTTACACATTTTTCGTCTCCTTCAATTTCAAGTTTTACTCTGTCATATAATGCTCTGTAATCTGCAGTATGCTCTGCAAACAATTCGTTCCAGCTCTTATTACCATTCTTCTCTATATCGGATATTGCTGCCTTTTTAACCAACCCTGCTTTTATTGCATCAGAAGAACCGTAATCCCTACATACTCTGAAAGATGTTTCAGCCGCAAGTATAATTACCGCCTCATCCGCGTCCTTAACAACCACAGTATTTCCGATATCTTCCACTGTTTTGCCTGTAACAATCGTTTTAACCGCACATGAAACAAGTATCGGATCTTTACCGCCTACAGTAGCATTCATAACCTGAAGATGTGTATCCGAAAAATTAATATCATCTACAAATTTATTGTAATTCTGCTTTCTTACAACCTGCTCTTTGTAAGGCACATTTTCCCACGGTGCATATCCTCTTCCTATATTGACCCTAAAAGAAAGCATGCCCATCTTATCCGCAGAAAGCCTTATGACCATGCAGCCTGCAGGATACGAAGAAAAGACTTCTCTTTTATAAGTAACATCTCCGATTTTATACGAAACAGATACTAAAGCATTCTGAATATCCAGCTCTCTTTTATATTCAGTATACTCATAATTATCCTGATCAAACTCTATGAAAAGATTGCCCAGAGGCTCATAGTGGCTTTGTTCTTCAGGAAGTCCCGATAAAGCAAGTGCACACAAATCCTCTGCTTCTTTTATCCTTCCTTCAAAAATAAGCTTTCTGATTTCTTCCAGTTTCTCAAACGCGGAAGGATTATTTCTGTCTTTAAAACCACCGTACCACACAGAATCCTCATTAAGCTGAATTCTTTCGGTATGAACATTACCGAAAACCATTCCGCCTAATCTTCCGTTTCCCACAGGAAGCGCTTCATTCCAGTTATCAGCAGGCTTATCAAATTCGATTCTATGTACATCAATACTTTTAATCATTATTTACTCAGGTTATTTCACCTAATAATATGCATTAGCGCACATTAATCCTCGTACATACGCATATAAAGAAAACATACGCGAAAGTATAATTATTATAACAAGATTATTATACAACAATTTTATGTTTTGTTCAGAAACAAAACGAAAACAATACTCTAACCTCTTGACAGAGTTCGACTGACGTGTTAATGTAGTATTGTAAACTACATCTTGTAAATTTAAGATTTAGGAGGTGGCGATTATGAGCGATTTAGAAGTTTTCAAATCACAAAGCTTAAAAGAAGAAATAAGTAATGCAATATCTCACGGAATAGCCGCTGCCCTTTTCATATTCGGTACTGTAATATTGATAGTCGAAGCGTCCGTTAGACATAAAGGTGCAATGGCAATAACAGGTGTTTCGATATTCGGCGCGAGTCTGATTCTTTTATATCTTACATCCTGCCTTTATCATTCACTTACAAACTACAATGCCAAAAGAGTATTCAGAAAACTCGATCACTGTATGATATTCATACTGATAACCGGTACCTACACTCCTATCTGCCTTTCAATCATCAGAGGCTGGGCAGGCTGGACCGTATGGGGAATCAACGTAGCATGCTGCGTACTTGGTGTAACCTTAAATGCAATATCAGTCAGAAAGTTTGATAAGATTTCTCAGATTTTATATATAATTATGGGCTGGTCAGCAATCATCTTCTTATATTCGATGATTAAAACCATTCCTCCCTTCGGTCTTGTGCTGGTAGTTTTAGGAGGAATAATTTACACAATCGGTACATACTTCTACAGGAAGAAAGATTTAAAGTTTGCACACTTTATCTGGCACCTGTTCGTATTCCTCGGAAGCTTACCTCATTTCGCAATGGTACTTTACTATGTATGTCTTAAGTAATCATAAAAGATAAATCAAAAAAGGACGGAAACAAATCCGTCCTTTTATTTTTTTTAATAAACCTGTCTTAAATCGTCATCATCACAGATTACATCAAGATATTCTGAGAAATCATGGAACTTGCCTTTTGAATCTCCGATATCGTTTGATTTTTTTACGAGCCATATTGTAAAAAGTGCTGCTACCGATATTCCGAAAGCCAGGCCGGCAACAACACCGTAAACATATACTAATGCCATCATATTATCTGTCCTGCCTTTCTTTTGCAAATTTATTTATCTTATTTGCCGTTGTAAGACTCAGGCTCTTTTTCAATGCCTGAATTCTATTTTTTGCACCATTGGCAATAAGGAAAATACCTATCGGAAGTCCAACTGTATAAGCCCATGTAATCTTTTCGTCAAATCCTACATCGACGAAGAAGAAATATGAAAGCGCTGTGCAGGCAACAATACCGAATGCACATAAAAGCAACGCTACAACCGCAAAGATCGCATATGCCTTGAATTTTACGTAAGGCACAGCACCGACCATCTTTCCGGTCTGACCGTTAACCAGAATTGTAAACGGTTTATCTTCATATGTGAATGATAAAAACCATGCGGGAAGCAAAGCATATTCGGTTTTCCAGACATTAAAATCCGGATCGTTTTTAACAAGCTTTGAGCCCTTGTGCTTTATCTCCATCTGGGCCTGTTCATTAAAGAGTTCGCCTGCTCTTAAAACAGCATTACCTGTAATATCAGCCACTCCGACATCAAATCTGTCCGAATAATAACCGGAAAGGTAAGCCATATCGAACTCTTCCAGCTGTCTCATATCATAAGGCTCAAGTCTGGCGGATGAATCATCGTTTAAATTTAGTGATGCATCCAAAGTAAGCTGTTTGAAGACGGTTTTTGCTTCAAAATACTCATATCTTGTTACAGAGGATTTGCCCTGTTTCTTGGTATATTTATAAAACTGTCTGTCACTGTACTGCATGTCAAACAGCCAGAAAGGAACATAAATACCTCTGATCTTTTCAACTTCAAAATTCTTAATACCCTTAGGTACGAAAAATCCTTTATTTAAGTGCATACGAATGGTTTTTTCCGCAGCATCCCTTGTAACCTTAAACGGAATTATATAATCAGGCTTAAGATATTCGTCCACTCTGTCTGAAACAACAGTTGCCTGTCCGCAGTAAGCACAGAAAGTGGAAGTTTCAACACCGTTTACAGCAAGTTCTGCACCGCAGGCTGTACAACGCATGATCTGCATCTGTACGGATGCATGCATTCTTAATTCTTCCTTCGCCTTCTCTTCATTCTTCTTTTTAAGAATTGTATTCCAGTCGCCAACTTCGTCTGAGGCAAAACCTGAAGAGTTTTTAAGCGTAAAAATAGTAGAACCTTTTACAATCCTTTTTTCATCGTTTGATGGAGCGGTTTCTGCAGGCTTTTCAGTAATATTTTCTTTTTCGGCTTCTTTTGCTTTTTCAATCTCATTTAATTCTTCTATGGTGTATGAACTGCCACAGTAAGAACAAACCATTTTGTTGAGTTCAGCCGAATATTCAAGCACGCCGCCGCAATTCGCGCATCTTAAGACCATTTTTTACTCCGTAAGAAAAGATTTATTTTATAACACCAGCTTTTGAAAGAATGCCAAGAATAACAAATCCGAGGGCACCAAGAAATGCTATTGCATTAAGAACCATACCGATGATTCCGAGTATTGTCTGTACTCCGCCGAGTTTGATACCGTTGATTCCTTTAACAAAACCTACAACGGGGAATATAACAAAAATTCCGCCAAATAAATAAACCGGTAAGAATACCATTACACAGTTAACAATGTTGAAAATAACACCGATAACCAAAGACCATAAGCCTTCCTTATCTCCATTTCCTCTTTTACCCATTTTTTGATTCTCCTTTTAATTTTAATAGGGTTTACGTTACTGATAAATGTTCATTGCAAAATAATAAAGCATTTTATTTTGTTTATTTAGCAAAAAAGCATCGAACCGTCCGAAGGCAATCCGATGCTTTTATACTCATTTATTAAGCGTTAACAATCTGTCCGAAGTCAGCCTTAAGAGACGCACCGCCTATGAGGCCGCCGTCGATGTTGGGCTTGGAAAGAAGTTCTGCTGCATTGGAAGCGTTCATAGATCCGCCGTACTGAATACGTACTGCATCAGCTGTTGCCTGATCATACATCTCAGCGATAAGCTCTCTGATACCCTTGCAAACTTCTTCTGCCTGGTCTGAAGTAGCTGTCTTGCCTGTACCGATAGCCCAGATAGGCTCGTAAGCGATAACCATTGTCTTAACCTGGTCTGCGCTGACACCTGCAAGATCTGACTTAATCTGAAGTCTGATCCAGTCCATGGTAACGTTCATTTCTCTCTGCTCAAGAGATTCACCACAGCAAAGAATAGGAGTAATACCTGCTTCGAAAGCCTTTAATACTTTCTTATTTAAGAAAGCATCATCTTCCTTGAAGTATTCTCTTCTCTCTGAATGTCCGATAATAACGAATTCAACACCTGCATCCTTAAGCATGGGAGCTGAAATCTCGCCTGTGTAAGCACCCTTATCTTCAATGTAGAAGTTCTCAGCGCCTACTTTTACGTTTGTACCCTTAACAGCTTCTGCTACGGGAACAATATCAATTGCAGGTACGCAGTAAACTACGTCAACTGCATCATTCTTTACAAGATCTTTTAATTCTGCACAAAGTGCAACAGCTTCGCTGGGAGTCTTGTTCATCTTCCAGTTGCCGGCAATAATTCTTCTTCTTGCCATTTTTGTATCTCCTTATTTCTTTGAGCAAAATGCTCTTTTTTTCATTATTCGGGACCGATTTTCTTTCTTAATTTCAGAGCTATGATAAACAGTACAAGTCCGATACCGCCGCAGATACCTACGATTAGAAGACCTATCTTAACCATCTGCGTGCCCATTTTATGATAATAAGCGATAAAAAGTTCGGGAACTCTGATATTGTTTACATTCCTGGGTTCGTTGATTGCATAATATACATCAACTTTGTCTCCGACATTAAATTCGTCGGCATAAACCTGAAGCTCTGAAGTCAGTTCATTTCCCTCTGCAACATACGAAACTTCTGTCGATGTAGCAGTAATCGAAGTAATTGTGCCTTCGACTTTTTCTCTGGTGTTGGCAGAACTCTCGATATCAATGTTAACATTGTCTTCTGCGACTAGGTTCTGAACTCCGATTTTTAAAATTGAAAATCCGAATAATAATGCTATCAGTAGTAAGACGATGCTTACTACTGATACTGCACTACTTATTTTTTTGAGTTTAGCGTTACTCATAATTTATCCTTATTTGTCGTCTGCTGCGTATACGCCGGGAAGTTCCTTGCCTTCAAGGAATTCGAGGGATGCACCGCCACCTGTGGAGATGTGGCTCATCTTGTCAGCAAAACCAAGCTGGTTGCAAGCTGCTGCGGAATCACCGCCACCGATGATTGTGGTAGCGTCTGTTTCAGCAAGTGCCTTAGCTACAGCGATAGTACCCTTTGCAAGAATAGGGTTCTCAAATACGCCCATAGGTCCGTTCCAAACAACGGTCTTAGCGTTCTTAACTGCATTTGCGTAAAGCTCTGCAGTCTTAGGTCCGATATCAAGGCCTTCCTTGTCAGCAGGAATCTTGTCAGCATCAACTACAGATACTTCGATTTCAGCATCGATAGGATCAGGGAAACCTGCAGCGATTGTTGTATCGATGGGAAGTAAGAGCTGCTTTCCTAATGAATCAGCCTTTGCCATCATTTCCTTGCAGTAATCAAGCTTTTCGTCATCAACAAGTGAGTTACCGATTTCATAACCTTTAGCCTTTAAGAATGTGAATGCCATACCACCACCGATGATAAGTGTATCGCACTTCTCAAGAAGGTTATTGATTACGTTAAGCTTGTCAGCAACCTTAGCACCGCCGAGGATTGCAACGAAAGGTCTTACAGGGTTCTCAACAGCATTGCCGAGGAAATCGATTTCCTTCTGCATTAAGTAACCAACTGCGTTTGTGCCGCCCTTTTCTGTGATGTACTTTGTAACAACTGCAACGGAAGCATGTGCTCTGTGAGCTGAACCGAAAGCGTCACATACATAGTCATCAGCAAGATCAGCAAGCTCTTTTGCAAAAGCTTCGCCTGCATCCTGAGGCTTTGTCTCTTCTTTGCCACGGAAACGTGTATTCTGAAGAAGTACAACATCACCTTCTTTCATAGCGTTAACTGCAGCTGTTGCAGCTTCGCCTGTTACATTGTAATCAGCAACGAAAACAACTTCTTTTCCAAGCTTTTCGGAAAGTCTCTTTGCAACGGGTGCAAGTGATTCTTTCTCGTTAGGTCCTTCTTTAACTTTGCCGAGGTGAGAACAAAGGATAACCTTTGCACCATCGTTAATTAATTTTTTAATTGTGGGAAGTGCAGCAACGATTCTTGTTTCGTCAGTAATAACGCCGTCCTTTAAAGGTACGTTAAAGTCACAACGAACGAGAACTCTTCTGCCCTTTGCGTTAAAATCATCAACGCTCTTTTTGTTTAATGACATAGCTATGTCCTCCTTTAAAATAATTTTCCGTAATCTGCGCATCATTACGGAGAATATAAACTAAACAATACCGCTTGCGATTTTTTTCACAAGCGGTATTATTATACCAAATCAGACGGTTTATATCAATATTTTCTTCGCTCATTCCTTTCTTATTTTTTATTAAGGAATCACGAATTTTCCTCTTTCTGACGGCGTTTTTTCTTGATATGATACATTTCTTTGTCGGCCGATTCGAGAAGTTCTTTTAAGTTAATGCTGTCATTGTACTCATATACATACATTCCGAGCGAAATAGACAGTCTGTAATCCTTGCCGGATTCCTCGTTATATTTTCTGACATTGTCTTCAAAATCATCAAAGAACTGTCTCTCTTCTTCTCTGTCGTCCGTGGTAAACACGAATGCGAATTCATCACCGCCCATACGTGCAATGATTCCTCTATCACCCAGTGTTCCCGAAAGAATATTCGAGCTCGAAATGATTGCCTCGTCACCTTCATCATGACCGTAGGTATCGTTGATGGTCTTAAGATTGTCGGTGTCGGCAAATCCGACCATAATGTATTTCTTTCTGGAAGATGCTTCTTTTAGGAGGTTGTCGGACTCAATATAAAAGCCTCTTCTGTTATAAATACCGGTCAGTTCGTCCTGCTTTGCAAGTTCGTCGAGTCTTAAATTATTCTTTGTAATGATTTCCAGTGATTCCTTGAGCTGATTACTTGTTTCCTCGGTAAACATCAGAAGGTGAAGAATTCTGATAGCACACGAAACCTGATAAATCAAACTCTCATAATACGAGAAAATGTTGTAAGGAATATCGCATACAAGCACACCGTAAATAACATCTCTGACGTACAGATTCAGCATTACAAGGTGTCCGCATAATTCCATCTTTGAAAAAGCAAAATCAAACATTTCTGAAACAGGTATCATCTGCTCTCTGTCTGAAAGCGAAAATACTCTGTCGTTAATCTGCATTGCTTTTAAGTATACAAATTCATCGGGTGTGAACTTATCTTCAAATCCGTGCTTTATGGGTTCCTTAAAAAGATAAAGGAAACTGTGATTGATACCTATTTTTTGGAAATTGGAGATAATCGATGCGTAGTTCTTTTCTGAAACCGCATCAAAACCGATCATATCAGCAGATATTCTGTAAATCTCATGCTGTATCTTTTTTAATTTGTAATTCTCGTTACTCTCTCTTAAAGAAAGAATGGATGCAAGTCTTCTGTAAACATATGCGGAAATATTTACGATAATATTTCTCTTAATCTTGGATGTAGTATCATCCATGATACATTCTTTGACCATTTCCATGAGGATGGTAAATTTACCGATATCAATCTCGCTTCTTTCATCTGTATCGAACAGTCTGTTGAAATATGTAGCCAGAGAAGTAAGCAGATCTTTGGTAATTCTCTCACCTCTGTAAAGCTTCTCGATTTCAAGAATAAAGTAAAGATATGCTCTGTATATATTATCCCTGTTGGCATTATTAATCGTCGGATTGTAAATAAACAAAAACGTCTGCTTCGCAAAAGTATCAAAATCCGTGGTCGGAGTAATCTTAAACTGATGAGGCTGAAGATTTACAACATCTCCGCTTCCAAGATAAATTGAATCTCTCATAACGAAGTGAGTCGGAATAATTCTGTCTTCATCATCTTCGAATGTCAGATAATCCAAAGCCATATTAACGGCTTCATAGCCGATATTCTCTGCATCAGCAACTACCGATGCAAGAGGCGGATCGAGGTTAATATCTTTTTCGATATTGTCAAACCCCATAAAAGAAACGTCTCTGCCGACTCTTAATCCCAGTTCTTTCATGGCTTCATATCCGCCTATAGCCATTCTGTCGTTGGCAAATACAACACCGTCTATGCCGCGCACACTCTTAAAAAGATTGATAACGTCAAACATACATTTTTCGGTGAAGTCACAGTGAATGATAAGACGGTCCTCTACGGGACGTCCGTGCTCTATCAGTGCTTCCTTGTATGCTTCAACTCTTTCGATTGAATCAAGGTTTTCTTTGGGTCCGGCAACCATTGCGATCTTCGAGCATTTCTGCTTTGTAATCATGATTTCCATACCTTCCTTGATACCGGCTTTGTTGTCATAGCAGATATTCGGAAGCTTGTTTGAATCGCCCGATACGGTAATAACAGGAATATCTCCCATGTTTTTTAAGAACTCGTTTAAAGAGTTTCTCGACATGGAACCCGAAACAATACCGACCACACTTGTGCAGGCGATAATAATATCAACATTTTTTTCTTTAAAGTAGGTAAAAAGAGTCTGATACTGATATTCGTACTCTTCGAAAAGAAGTTCCTTTCTGGCCTGGAAATAACGGCCCGGAACTATTAAAAGATTACAGTCCGATTCGTGTGCAGCGCGCATAGCCCCCTTGGTTACGCTGTTGCTGTAAACGTCTCTGATGTCCCCCACAATCAGAGCTACATTAATTCTTTTGCTCATAAAAAAATACCCTCATCCAGTATAGTTATTTATTCTGAATTGCAAAAAGAATTATATCATAAAATCAAACATTTTAAAAGAAAAAAAGCCCGACTCGAAAGCCGGGCTTTTATAAGTATAATTAGAAGAATTATAATTCAGCGAAGTACTTGATTGTTCTAACCATCTGTGATGTGTATGAGTTCTCGTTGTCATACCATGAAACAACCTGTACAAGGAAGTTGCCGTCATCCATCTTTGAAACCATTGTCTGGTTAGCATCGAAGAGTGAACCAAACTTCATACCAACGATATCAGAAGAAACAAGCTTCTCTGTTGTGTAACCGAAGGATTCGTTTGTTGCAGCCTTCATAGCAGCGTTGATACCGTCAACAGTAACATCATCTTTCTTAACTACTGCGTGAAGAATTGTTGTAGAACCTGTGAAGGTAGGAACTCTCTGAGCAGCACCGATGAGCTTGCCGTTAAGTTCGGGAATAACAAGACCGATAGCCTTTGCAGCGCCTGTTGAGTTAGGAACGATGTTAGCAGCGCCTGCTCTTGCTCTCTGAAGGTCACCCTTTCTCTGAGGTCCGTCAAGGATCATCTGATCACCTGTGTAAGCATGAACTGTTGTCATGATACCGGACTGGATGGGAGCGTAATCATTAAGAGCCTTTGTCATAGGTGCTAAGCAGTTTGTTGTACAAGAAGCTGCTGAAATGATTGTGTCTTCTTTTGTAAGTGTTGTGTGGTTTACATTGTAAACGATTGTAGGAAGATCATTTCCTGCAGGAGCAGAAATAACAACCTTCTTTGCACCGGCATTGATGTGTGCCTGTGCTTTTTCCTTTGATGTATAGAAACCTGAGCACTCAAGAACAACGTCTACGCCAAGATCGCCCCAAGGACAATTGTTAGCATCGGGCTCTTTGTAAATCTTAAGTGTCTTTCCGTCTACTGTGATTGTGTTAGCTTCGTCATCTGACTCTACTGTGTGCTTGTTCTCACCGAATACTCCTGCGTATCCACCCTGAGCTGTGTCATACTTAAGAAGATGAGCAAGCATTGAAGGCTTTGTTAAATCGTTGATAGCAACAATTTCATATCCTTCTGCACCAAACATCTGTCTGAATGCAAGACGACCGATACGGCCAAAACCATTAATTGCAACTTTTACTGCCATTTTTTAATCCTCCTAGATTAATTTATTATTCAATTGACAATTGATAAATAATTGTCAAATTTTATCAAGCACTAATATTTTACTTGAAAAAAATATCTTTTTCAAGAAATTTTTTATAAGCCGAAAACATATATCCAATATGCACATAAATTGTTATTTATTTGCCTAAATAACAGCAAATAGCACAAATTTTTATCCGACAAAAAGTCTTGCTATATTGAAAACCAGCGCACTCATAGCAAAAGCAACAGCAATCTGGAAAACCATCGAGAGCAAAGTAAATTTAATTGACTCACTCTCCTTCTTTATTGTGGCGATGGTTGCAAGGCAGGGTGTGTAAAGAAGGCAGAATACCATCAGGGCAAGCGCATTGGCTGCTGAAAATGAAGGATAAACGCTCTTTATACTGTCGTAAAGACTCGCACCGTTAACGGCATTTGAGAAAAGAACCGTAAAACTTGTAACAACCACTTCTTTTGCGGAAACGCCTGCAAAAAGTGCTACCACCACTTCCCACATATTAAGTCCGCAGGGCTTAAGAACGGGAGCAATGAATTTGGCTGCTATAGCCGCAAAGGAATCAACCGGCTCAAGTACAAAGCCTTTAGGACCGACATTAAGTGCAAACCAGACTATAATGGATGCGATAAATATGGTTGTTCCGGCTTTTGTAAGGTAATCTTTTACCTTGTTCCATACATATATTCTGATGGAACGAAGGTTGGGTCTTTTATATTCCGGAAGTTCTATTAAAAGATTGTTTTTGTTTTTCTTCTTGTCAAAAAGATTGGCAACAAATGCAGTTGCAAGCGCAACTAATATTCCGAGCACATACATCGAAAAGCTTACTACGGCTGCCCATTTGCCGAAGAAGAGTCCTGAGAAAAGAACATATATCGGAAGTCTGGCCGAACAGGACATAAAAGGTGTGATAAGCATCGTTCTTCTTCTGTCCTTCGTTGTTTCAAGTGCTCTTGTAGCCATAACCGCAGGAACGGTACATCCGAAACCAAGGATCATGGGAAGAAAGGCTTTACCCGAGAGTCCGAGTTTGCCCATGATTCCGTCCATTACATATGCTACTCTTGCCATGTAGCCCGAGTCTTCAAGAACGGCAAGTGCAATAAACAGTATGATGATGTTGGGTAGGAATGTAAGAATTCCGCCGACACCGGCTATAATACCGTCGACAACAAGTCCTTTTAACCAGACAGCAACATGTGCATTGTCAAAAAGAACCGAAACAACCTGCTGAAGCCATTCGAGGAATAGCTCAAGGAAACCTTTTATCCAGTCACCGAGTGTGAATGTCAAAAGGAATACCAGTGCCATAATTATTAAGAAACAGGGTACACCGAATACAGGGTGCGTAAGTATTGCATCAATTCTGTCCGTACCGGCTTCCTTGGCAGATTTATTGAAGAGGCATTCTTTTATGATGTCGTCTATATAAGAATACTTTGCCTGGATAATCTGTCTTGAATAACTCTTGTCAACGATTCTTGAAACATCAACGGGATGCTCTTCCGATACTTCCTCATCGTCTTCAAGAAGTTTGATGGCATGCCATCTTGCAGATGAGTGATTAGGGTATTTTGCACCCATAATTACTTCAAGCTTTTTAATTTTGTCTTCAAGATCGTCGCTGTATGAGAATACTTCACCAAGCGTAACCGCTTCTTTATGGTGGATAATTGCATGTAAAAGAATATCCAGTCCGCGCTTTTTAATAGCGGAAACCGGAACGATAGGAATATCGCAAAGCATCTCGGGAAGGCGGTGCATATCGATTTCCATGCCTCGCTCTTCCACCACATCCATCATGTTTAAAGCCATGACTATGGGTTTGCCGAGTTCAAGAAGCTGCAGGGTTAAATAAAGATTTCTCTCAAGACTCGATGCATCTACGACATTTACGATAACTTCGATATCGTCATCAAGGATGCAGTTTCTCGTAACTTTCTCTTCTATTGTGTATGTTGAGAGCGAATAAATACCGGGAGTGTCGATAAGAATCAGTTTCTCGTCTTCAAATTCGACAGTACCCTCTTTTTTCTCCACAGTAACACCGGGCCAGTTGGCAACTTTAAGTCTGGCGCCTGTGATTGCATTAAAAAGAGTTGTTTTTCCGCAGTTGGGATTGCCTACAAAGGCAACATGAAAACCGTTGGGATGTTCTCTCATTTCTTTACCTCCTTTATCTCAATATTGGAGGTAATGTGTTTACCGAGAGCCAGTCTGGTTCCGCGGATTTTTACAATCAGAGCACCTGATTTTTTTCTGGTAAGCACTGAAACGGGAGTCCCCTCGTTAATGCCGAGCGCTTCAAGTCTTCTTGAAATAGGATTTTCAAGAAAGATGTTCTCAACCGTATATTCTTTTTTCAGTTCGGCATCCCAAAGGTTAATGTTTCCCATACTACTTTCTTCTTCTTACTATAAGAATTACAATTCCTGCCACGATAAATGCTAAAGGTGCAACTACGCAGTATACTGCCACATAGAAAAGAACCATGCTCATACTGACAACTATCTGATCGTATGTAAGCTGCTTAACAGGAATGGTTGTCACTAATGAATTGTCTACAAGTTTCTTTGTTGCATCAATAAAGAGATCAGAGTTACCATGTGAAACTATACTGTCAATCTGATCGTAAAGGAAAGCTCCCGAACCGATAATAACTATTTCAGCAGTCTCACCTGTAGCGCTGTTAGATTTTGTCAGGTAAACACCAAGGGAGAATGCACCTTCCTCGTCTCCGTCCTCTTTGCTGATACCTGTTTCGGACATTAAGCTCTTTGCATATGCCGAAGTACTTGAACGGTAAATATCGGTTATGGATGTATCTGCAGGTATATTTTCATAATCATATTTCAGTCCTCTTGCCAGATACAGAATGTTCATCTTCTTGTCACTGATTGTGTAAGGTGACGAATACTCAGGTATAGCAAGAAGCCATGTAGGATCGTCGGCTGAAAGCATGTATCTGTAATCACCTTCAAGAACAGTACCGTCTGTTACTTCAATTCCAAGCCATTCAATAAATTTATCGTAATTGGTACATTTCGAATCTTCGGTATCGGTGGTCATAAATACCTTGCCACCTTTATTGATATATGTCTTGATTGCTTCAATATCAATGTCATCCAAATCCGAACGGGGACCGTTTATTACAAGGATATCGCAGTCATCGGGAACAGCCTTGCCGTAAAGATAAAGTTCAGTGAACGAATATCCGACCTTGGTAAGTGATTCTGTAACATAATCAGGGAGTGCGATTTCGTCATGTCCGGACAGACAGTAAATCTTAACCTGATTGTCGCCATGAATCATTGAACTGATTGCTGCAGTTATCTGACCTTCAACATCAATACCTGTGATGTTCTGGGTATAATATGTGTAATCATATGTGTATTCAAACATATCGTAGTAATCGATTACTCTGTACTGATCTCCCATTGTAACAATAAGAGAACTGTAATTAAGAGCTGCATTGGTAAAGTTTGCGGCGAACTCGGGATATTCCGAAGTAGGCTTGTAAACCACTTTGACACGTTTTGAATATGAATCGTATGAGTTGATATAACGCTTAACAGTACTGTCAACTTCTTCTTCCGAAGAAATTACATAAATGGTTACATCTTCGGTTAAAGTATCAAGAACAGCTTTACTTTCGTCGGTGATCTTATACCAGCCGTTGTTTGTAACATCAAATTCGGTATACTTTGAAGGAATGTAAGAACAACCGATATTTGCACCGATAATTGCTGCAATGATTACAAAAGGAAGCAGATTTGAAAAGAAGAATCTGTTCTTGCCCATTGCGGAAAGCTGTACCGAATTCTTGGCAAATACCTTATAAGCAAGAATAAGGAATATTGCTATTACCGAAAGCATGTATAGAATATCTGTTAAAACAATCACACCTGACATAAGACTGTCAAACGGAGCATAAATGTCTGTGATTGAAATAATCTTGGTAATAACCTTTTCGGCACCGAAAATATAACGGCAGAAACCGGGAACAATCAGTGTGAAAATATATACGGTATAAGTAAATATTGCTGCAAGGAACTGATGCTCTGTAATACTCGATAAGAACATACCTATTGCAATACACTGACATCCGAAAAGGAAAAATCCCAAAAGCGAAAAGATAGTCTCAACTACGGGAATGCTTCCGTAAATCATCAGTATTCCGACACCTACGCAGCAGATAGCCGTAGCCATAAGCATTATCGTGCAAAGAGCAAGGAATTTGCCGATTATAACAGATGCAAGAGGAATCGGAGCCGTAATAAGGAACTGATCTGTTTTCTGTCTCTTCTCTTCTGCAAGAATTCTCATTGTAAGAAGAGGAAGGATGAATATAAGTACAATAACCAACGGATTTAACGAATCGCTGATATAGGGTGAACCGTACTGAATGTTGTTTGCTACAAAATAAGCACCTTCAAAGAATGTAAACACTGCAAGGAAAATCCAGCCGAACAGCGATTTGAAATATGATTTTAATTCTTTAAATAAAATTGCTGTCATTTTTCTATTCCTCCTTGGAATCGCTGTCGGATTCTTCTGCCTTAGTTTCTTCTTCGGCTATTTCTGCTTCTTCAGTTTCTGCTTCATCTTTATCCGCAAAAACTTCGTCTAAATCAGCACCTTCTCTGATAGCCTTAAGTTCCGCCTCGTAAGCCTCATCTGCTTCTTTTACGAGTGTTAAATAAATATCTTCAAGTGAGGAGGTCTCTTCACTCATTTCAAGGATAAGAAGTCTTGCATCGGAGAGCGCAAAGGAAATGTCTTCTCTTACATCCTTCGATACTTCGCATGTTACTTCGAACATGCAGCTCTCGCCCTTATCCTCAATGAATTTAACTTCATCAAGAGAATCAATTCCTTTAAGGACTTCTTCAATCTTTTCCTTATCGCCCTTAATATTAATCTTAATCGTCTTGACACTCTTGTGATTCTTCAAAAGATTCTCTGTGGTATCGCATGCAACCATACGGCCGTTTGCAATTACAAGCACTTCATCACATGTAGCACTGATCTCGGATAAGATATGTGAAGAAAGAATAACCGTATGTTCACCCTTAAGTGATTTGATAAGGTTTCTTACTTCGATAATCTGCTCGGGATCAAGACCTACTGTGGGCTCGTCCAGGATAATAACCTTGGGACTGCCAAGGATTGCCTGTGCTATGCCGACTCTTTGCTTGTAACCTTTGGAAAGGTGCTTGATAAGTCTTCCGGACATATCTTCAATATCCGTAACTTTCATAACACGCTCTATCTCGTCCGCTCTTTTATCTTTGTCAACACCTTTTATCTTAGCAACAAAAGTGAGATATTCCTTTACGTTCATATCAGGATATAAAGGCGGAATTTCGGGAAGATATCCGATACTCTTCTTGGCTTTAAGCGTATCTTTTCCCATTACAAAACCGTTAACTTCCACAGTACCTGCGGAAGGTGAAATATAACCCGTAATGATATTCATCGTCGTGGATTTGCCGGCACCGTTGGGTCCTAAAAATCCGTAGATATGACCTTCTTTTACTTCAAAAGAAATATCATCGACAGCAATATGTTCGCCGTAGATTTTAGAAAGTCCCTGAACTTTAATCATAAAACAACATCTCCTTTATATTTACATATAAAATAGTGGGAGAAATAAATTCCCCCACTTTTTTAAATTCAGATTTTAAAAGTCCTATTTTTCATTCTCAGGAATGTCTGTAAGTGTAGCCTTATCGCTGGTAATAGGATTTTCTTCAGCTTCTTCAGCCTTCTCTTCTTTAGCTGCTTTTTCTTTCTTTTCTTTTACGGGAGCAAGGCCCATAACCTTAAGCGCAAGTGAGTTGGCTACAGGAACCTTAACTGTTTTGCCGGTAAGTGAAAGAATAGCAAAGATTACCATAAGTACAAACTCTACAAAGCCTAAGATTTTAACGATGAATCCTGCAATATCAAGTTTTGTAAATATTGTGTAAACGTCTGTTTTGCCGATCTGTGCATTAACAATGTTTCTAACCCATTCCCACTTTGCTGTTGAAAGATCGAACAGCATTCCGAGATATTTTCTGGAAATCCAGCTTAATACAATATTCGCAATCAGAATAATAAATGATAAGAAGAAAGCATTAAGAACATTCTTTTTAAGCTTTTCTTCGCCTTCACCTGCTAAAACAAGTACTAAAATTGTACCTACAAGAAGCCATGTGAAGTTGTACCATCCGCAGAAGAATGCGAATGCACTGATAAATGCAACTGAAACCCCAAATCTCTTTGACATAAGAATTCCTCCTTCTTAATATACAAGTTAAAAAATTTATCACATAAAAGAAGCACTTTTACTCTTCTCTGTGAACCCTTTTCGTTCTGTCTACAAGTTTTCTAAGTAATATGCCGATTGCCACAGCCAAAACGATAACTGAAACAAATACAGCGAAAACAAGCAGATAGCTTAATAAACTTGAAATAAATGCGCTAAACATCAAGACCTCCAAAGTCTTATTTTCAAATAGTTTTATCCAACTAATTATGATACATCGAAAGGCCGTCATCGTCAAGAAGTTCACTGCCTTTCGCTGAACTTGAAGCCAGAAAATCACAGCGTTCGTTCTCCCTGTGACCTGCATGACCTTTTATCCATGTAAAAGTCACATTATGACCTTCCATCGCTTTGAGAAGCCTTTCCCAGAGTTCCCTGTTTTTAACAGGCTCTTTGTTGGACTTTTTCCAGCCGTTTTTCATCCATGCATATATCCAGTGCTGGTTAAATGCATCGCAGACATATTTTGAGTCCGAAACAACCTCTACGTCGCATTTCTGCTTTAAGGCCTCAAACCCCGTGATAACGCCCATAAGCTCCATTCTGTTGTTTGTGGTAGCCTTATATCCGGCGCAAAACTCTTTTTCGTGGAGTTT
>JAEEGG010000751.1_pt1 | contig 95419 bp, 68 predicted proteins | sample 9134161 | NCBI WGS metagenome assembly JAEEGG01 (sample SAMN16246543, study PRJNA631951) | gut metagenome | biome: gut microbiome; feature: rumen; material: CR-attached | host: Bos | place: Iran: Karaj | collected 2018-10
AAAGATACTTGTATGGATGCTTCACAATCTCAAATTGCCTTGATGGATTGTTATACTCCAAGAAACTTTTAAATGTCGGAAACTTGTCTAACAATATCTCAATTCTTGGTGTCAGAGAGGTACGTTCCTCCTGCTTTACACAATTCTTGGATAAGCTCTTTGGCTGTGTTGTGTACGGATTCTCGGCGACTATTGTTTGGGGAAATATCTGATCAATGGTTGGCATATATCTTACTCTTATTGTTATCCTTATTCTTATTATTTATGCATGCGTTCGCATCCGTTTGCATGCATTCGTATGCATCCGAATCTTTCTCCTTTGTCCATCGCATCTTGGCACTTTCGCTGTTTTTCTTGCATTTCTCTTCATAGCTTTTCCTGTCTCGATCTATCTGCTTTTTAAAGGAGATGAACAAGGCCTGCATGGAATTGTCTTTAAATTTTGGCTCTTTCCCAGTGTTGGCATAGTCCAACATTGCTATGATAAACGCTCCAATTTGTTCGTGGGAAAGACACTTGATTGTTTCTATCCAATCCAGGTGGATGAGGATAGCAGGAACTGTTTTCTTCTTCATATTGTTTGCGCTTTTTGTGAATTCTGTCTTTGCTTTTCTGTACTTTTATTGCCACAATGCTTCATCCAGTCGTCAATTTCTGACTGGAGAAAAACCAGTGCTTTGCTAATCTTGTGGTGCGGTATCTGCTTGTCAGATACCCAACCATAGACCGTTTGTTTGACAGGGTGGGATGGGATATAGTCACATAGTTCATCGACATCCATCCAATGTGGTGAGCTACTCTCTTTTTGCCTGTTCAGCAAGCTCTGGGCGGCCTTTTCCAGACCCTCCACTTTCTCAATAAGGTAGGACAATGCACCCGGCATTTCCTCCAATGTTTTTAATCTTTCCATATAGTTTGTTATCCTTAATAAACGGCTGCAAAAGAACAACAAAAAAAACTAAACAGGTTTTTTGCAGTAGAAAGTGCTTTTTTTAACATTTCTCGAACTGACAAAAGGCTATAAAAGAATAAGCAAAGCATTGATAAATAGTAAGATATAGTCGTATTGAGTGTATAGATACTTCTTTTAAAAATGAGCTCAATGATCACAGTTTGAGATATAAGGCTTTGGTACTATGCAATAAAGAGACTCCCCAAATTGAAATATTGACAGATAATTACTAATAAATTTGGTGATATCACATTCTTTTATTATATTTGCACTCGATTTTAATTTAATAAAGATGAACGAAAGACCTCTTAATAGGCTTAAAGTGGTTCTTGTGGAGAACCAAAAGACGAGCAAATGGTTGGCAGAACAGTTGGGCGTCTCTGCCGTGACAGTCAGCAAGTGGTGTACCAATATGCACCAGCCCGACTTGCAGACATTGGCTAAAATAGCCGAATTGATAGGGTGCGATAAACGAGAACTTATTACTGAATAGTCATGCCAAAGAATGGAGTACAGAAAAGACGTGGAAGACTACCTTCAATAGAAGTGGTTGATCTATTCTGCGGAATTGGTGGATTAAGCTACGGAATGAAATCCGAAGGCTTCAAAATCCTTGCTGGCTTCGATTTGGATTGGACTTGTCAATATGCATACGAAACTAACAACGGAGCAAAGTTCATTTATAAAGATATAAGACAGGTTAAGAAGGAAGATGTCATCCCTTTCTACTCAAAGAAATCCATCAAAGTGTTGGCTGGTTGTGCCCCGTGCCAGCCCTTCTCGTCGTATGCATTTAAGAACAAGAACAAGGACGAAGATAAGTACAATCTACTATATGAATTCGGACGTCTAGTAAAAGATGTACAACCGGATATTGTGACGATGGAGAATGTTCCTGCTATAGCTTCGTTTAAGTTGAAGTCCGTATTGGCTGATTTTGTAAAATTGTTACAGGATGAAGGATATCAAGTGAACTATCAAGTCGTTTTTTGTCCCAATTATGGAATACCTCAGACTCGTAAACGTTTGGTGTTGTTGGCATCACGATTGGGGAAGATTAATCTGATTCCTCCCACGCATACAAAAAAGAATTATGTCACCGTGCGTGATACCATTGGAAATCTTCCACCATTGGAGGCTGGTGAAAGTTGTAAAACAGATGCTTTGCACAGATGTCGTGCCTTATCCCCTTTGAATATGCAAAGGATTATGTCAACACCTTATGGTGGTGGTTGGAAAGATTGGCCCAAAGAACTACAACTTAAATGCCACCAAGAAGAAAGTGGTAAGAGCTTCGGCAGTGTTTATGGACGAATGGTATGGGAAGAGCCTGCCCCAACAATGACTACTTTATGCACAGGCATTGGTAATGGTCGTTTTGGACATCCCACTCAAAATAGGGCAATTTCAGCAAGAGAAGCAGCCTTGTTCCAGACATTCCCTATCACTTATAAATTTTTTCAAAATGAGCAGGACGTTTCCTTGGTAAAGGCATCGCGCTATATTGGGAATGCTGTCCCACCAAGATTGGGGGAGGTGATAGCTGAAAGTATTAAGCAACATATACGTAATACTCCATTATGAAACAATACAATTTTAACATATCATTGAGCATCTTAAACCATCTTGGCAGGAACTTGTATAGAAGTTTTATGACGGTTCTTGGTGAAGCAATCTCAAATTCTTGGGATGCTGATGCTAATAATGTATATATAACCATAGATCGTGATTCAAAAATACTTATTGTTCGAGACGATGGTGATGGGATGGATGAAAACGATTTCCAAAACAAGTTCCTGAAAATTGGGTATTCAAAGCGCAAGGACAATAAAACGCATACTATTTTGAATCGTCCTTTCATAGGAAGAAAAGGAATTGGTAAATTGGCACTGCTTTCATGTGCGCAAAAAATAACTGTCTTGACAAAAGCTAAAGGGATGTCCATTGTCGGTGGCGTAATTGATAATTCTGGATTGGATAAGGCGATAAAGGATGACGTGTCATCCACTGATTATAATCTAGGACTACCGCAAGATTCTTTAGTTTCAAAATATGATGAGAGATTAGGGGCAAAGGGAACCGTAATTTTCTTTGAAGGTCTAAAAGATGGTATTCGCAATCGTATTGAATATATCACTAAATTGGTAGCCTTGTATTTTCGGTTTTCTTTAAAGGATCCTAGTTTTAATATATATATTAATGAGAAATTAGTCACAATTAAAGAGCTGGATTCTATAAAGGAGAAAACGCAATTTGTATGGATATTAAATGCTCTTGATGATCCATATGTTAGTGATGGCGTGTTTAAGAAATCGAAGGAAATCAATATTGCCAATAGCCAAATAAAAGGTTTTATTGCATCAGTAGAGACTCCTTCTGATTTGAAAATTAAAGGTACGGAAGAAAAAATAAGCATAGACTTATATGTTAATGGACGATTGAGGGAAAAAGATATTTTACGCCATATACCTACAGCCCGAATAGTTGAAAGTTACCTTTATGGTCAGATTCACTACGATGATTTGGATGATGAAACAGATCGCTTTACAAGCAGCAGAGAAGGTGTTGTTCCTGACGATCCTAAGTTCAAAATCTTGTTAGGAGAGTTAGAAAAGATTCTTAAAACGATAATAAATGACTGGGATATATGGCGTACAGAAATCAATCAAGATGGTGACTATGAAAATCCCAGATTGACCAAAAAACAGAGGAAATCAAAAGAACTTTTTAATGCTGTTGTTGAAGACTTCAAACCTTCTAAGGACAATAGTAAAAGTCGAAAAAAAGTTGATGGATGGATAAAAGACATTAGTGAGGATGCAGAATTTAATCTGTCTTCTTATGGTGAGTGTTTCGTTTCTGAGAATTTGTTGCGTAAATATATAAAAGAAAAGAATATTGTTGTACCTCAGAGTGTTCAAAATAGAATTGATAATGAGTGGAAGCCAAAAGCAGAAACTGCCAAACAAAATGCAAACATCAATTTCGAAATACGTGAGGATCCTTCTGATTTGTCATATTTGGATATGGATAGCTTGGCTGGCTTGGCCGATGATGAAACAGATAAGATAAAGAAAGCGTCATTGCGTAGAGATGCAGCAGAATATAAGCCAATAAGAGATGCTATAGCTCATACTTCAAGACTAACTTTTATAGCAAAGAGTCGGTTAAACATCACTTATGAAAACATAAAAGCGCGAATTGTTAATTTGCTAAATAAGGCATAAGTATTTATGGGAACTCTATAGTAATGATTCGCTACTCTGACAGACGAATAGAAACATTATATAACTTTAGGCTATGGCAAGAGATAATTGGACGGAAGAACAGATAACGATAGTACTTTATGAGTATTGTCGGAATCCGTTTGGGCAATTCTCTGCAACAAAGCAATTCGTAAAGGAGTTGGGGCAGTTATTAGGCCGCACACCTGGGGCTATAGTTCGTAAGGTCGGAAATCTTGCCAGTTTTGACCCTCAGATGAAAGCAAGAGGTGTTGGTGGTCTTGGTCATACAGGAAAACTTGATGAAGTTGTATGGAATAGGTATTTCGGTCATTGGGACAAACTTGCCTATAACGCAGAGGTGCTAATTGTACAATTGAAGAATAAAGAGTTGGAGCAATCGGTTGACATTGACCTAGAGAATCTTCCTGTTGGTAGCGAAAGGACTCAAGAGGTTAAAAGACGCATCAACCAAGACTTCTTTAGAAATACTGTGCTGTCATCTTATGAGAACAGATGCTGCATTACGGGAATCAATAATACAAAGTTACTTCATGCTTGTCATATTGTTGGATGGAGTGATGATGAAGCAAACAGAACAAATCCCCAAAATGGTTTATGTTTGAATGTTCTTTTCCACAAAGCGTATGACGAAAACTTTTTGGGTATTTCTCCCGACTATGAAATATTAGTATCAGACGAGTTCTTTGGAGCAAAATTAGATAGTATTGATTCTTCAACAAAGGAGTTCATAAAGAGTATTAATCATAGAAAACTAATAATGCCCAAACGATTCCTGCCAGACAGGGATTTGTTGGCAATTCATTTTGATAATTATAGAAATATAAATGCATAGATTACCAAGACATAATGTTATAAGAGTTTTTGAAGGCTTCGCTGGATATGGTGGAGCTACTTTCGGACTAAGACGTTCTGGAGTTCGGCATAGAATTGTTGGATATTCAGAAGTAGATGAAGATGCAATAGAGTTGTACCATTACAATTTCCCTAATGTGCGAAATTTGGGTGACATAACGAAGCTTGACCCCAACAATAATCGTCAGTGCCCAGATTTTGATTTGTTCACGGGCGGATTCCCATGTCAGCCGTTTTCGACAGTAGGAAAGAGACAAGGACAAGAGGATGAACGGGGGCGTGGTACTCTTTTTGGAGATATCGTAAGAATATGTGAAGTCAAACAGCCTCAATATATTCTTTTAGAGAATGTAAAAGGGTTGTTAACTGGTAAAATGCGTGCAACTTTTGAGATTATTCTTGGTGAATTACATAGAATTGGATACGATACGAGATTTGCAGTGTTAAATTCAAAAGATTACGGAGTTCCGCAAACGCGAGAGCGTCTTTGGATATTTGGATATTTAGGACAATTGCCTGAGAATTTTAACTTGGTTCCACCAGAGGAACCTTTACAAGGTTATTTGGCAGATTTTTTAGACCCTAATCCTTCTCCAGAATTGTATAAGACGCAAAAACAAATTGCCCGTATTCATGAAATACATCATAATGATGTCTTTGATGTGGACGAGCCGTTATGCTATGATATTTATAACCGTAAAATCAGAACAGACAGAATCTGTATGACCGTCACGCCTCCAGAACATAATGTTATTCGAATCATTGAACCCATGGTAAATGGTGAAGAACGATTTAGAAAATTATCTTTGGACGAGCATTTCCGTTTAATGGGCTTCCATATGGATGGAGTAAATAATGAAATACTATTCCCACCTACTCAGAACTATACAAAATTAGGACGAAGAGCAGGAAATGGTTGGGATGTAAATTTAGTTGGCATATTGTTGAACCATATATTTTGGCAGTTATTATGAAAATAGACATTACATCTTTGTGCTTCGGCTTCAAAATTGAGAAAGAAAATGATAGCGGGACTGCAGCTTGGGCTACATCAATTGGACAAGCTCCCAAAGGTATCTGTTATATTGATACGGAACGTGATGGGCTTGGAGAAATCGTTTATGGTATGATGTACAAGTCGCATTCAGATTTTGAGAATCTTAAGGTACGTGATGTCGCAGGATTGGAAAAAAAGGAAGAGCCAAGGGGTGACAGAGAGCGTATGATGTTTTCTGTCTTCGAGGATGTATATGTAAATAATAAGAAAGTTGAAGGTATATATACGTTGTCCTATGAACGTGAAGATTCTACAAGTCATAAGAATAGACTTCATATATGCTACGCCAAATATTTGACATATAAAGGGCATTCAAATAAAGAGACTTTAAAAGAGATGGCCAAAGTTCTTGGTTGTAACGAAGATGCCTGTTGGTTTGTTACAGACATTTCTATAAAAAACCAAAGTAGCTTACATTTTACCGCAATTGTTGTGAATCCAACAAAGTCCATGACTTATGACGACTCTAAAGCAAGAAAACGCGCGTGGGAGATGTTAGTTCCAGAAATAGATATTAGCATACATGACAACAATACACTTCAACAAATCTACTATGGTGCTCCCGGTACAGGGAAAAGCCACAAGATAAAAGATGATAAGAGCGTGAAGGAAGCAGATAAAAAGAACATGGTGTTCCGTACCACCTTCCATCCTGATAGCGACTACTCGACATTTGTGGGGGCATACAAACCTACCACAACAAAGAGGGCTGTCCGCAATGTGGCTGGTGACATAGTTAAAGATACGAACAAAGAAGATGTGTATGAAGATTGCATCACCTATTCGTTCATTCCCCAAGCCTTCCTGCAAGCCTACGTGGCAGCGTGGAATAATCTTGACGACAAAGTGTTCCTTGTCATCGAGGAAATCAACCGAGGCAACTGTGCTCAGATATTCGGTGACCTGTTTCAACTGCTTGACAGAGACGATGAAGGGGCATCGGAATACCCTATCATGGCAGACAAAGACATTGCCAAATACCTGAATGGGAATGACGAGGAGGGACGGCCTGTGCTGACTAACAAAGACGGCATCAAGGACGGCAAGCTGCGTCTGCCCAAGAACCTGCACATCTGGGCCACGATGAACACCAGCGACCAAAGCCTGTTCCCCATCGACTCCGCTTTCAAGCGCCGTTGGGATTGGGTGTATATGCCTATTGCTGATGCAAAGAAAAACTATGTCATCGAGATTGACAACGACCAATACGACTGGTGGAGCTTCTTGGAGGCAATCAACGATATCATAGAGAGCACCACCCACTCGGAAGACAAGAAATTAGGCTACTTCTTTGCAAAAGCCAAAGATGGTAGAATCTCTGTAGAGACATTCGTGAGCAAGGTCATCTTCTATCTGTGGAACGATGTCTTCAAGGACAACGAGACAAACCACAAAGCGTTCAAGGACAGCGATGGAGAACTGCTGGCTTTCCGAAAGTTCTTCCACCACGACGGAACGGTTGACACCAACATGGTCATCAAATTCCTACAGGATCTGGAGGTATATCCTTTTGAAACTTCCGACGATGGCACAGCAATAGTATCCGACACCACTCCCAACACCAAGCGTCAGCGGGATAAGTCGAGATACCGCGTGAACGGCACAGACAACCTGAACAAAGCCCAAATGACCCGTGAGGCGTTCAGACTATACATTGAGGCTCACCCCGATGCAGACGCACAAACAATAGCACAGGCGTGGAACGGACTGGGGCTGAAGGACTATGTGCGCCACCTGGTAGAGACCGAAGCGGAATACAATGCTCGCACCAAAGACTCCACCGACAGCAACAAGAGAGCTACGGAGTTTGAACTATCCAACGGCGAGAAGATATACCTTTCGACACAGTTTGGCATAGGCAATATAGGCAAGTTTATGGATGCCGTGAACAATGCCGGATGGAATATTAGGATAGAGAACCAAGCCTGACGAAGCATGAAGGTCCTGATAGAAGGATATTACTACGACCCTGCTGTGCTGGAACGTGAGCAGGTGACGGACGGACTGATAGAGTATCATCGGCGCCCTAGCGACGGTTTCGTGTGCTATAACTACGTCGGTCATGTCTATTCTCCCATGCTGAAAGACTACATATTCTTCCTGCCCAAGGTGGTGCTGGAGGAAAAGGGAACAGAGGGCGCTGACGGCGACAGGGTGTTTGGCGAGAAGCCCGAGGACATCATCTGCGTGAACGACAAGGACGGCAAAATGGATACTACGAAGCGCGGTTTTGTATGCGAACTGGCAGTATGGGTGTACCGCGCGCTGATGATTTACCGTGAGACCCACCCCGACCAGAACATCCTGTTGGAACGAAACATCGCACAGATAGGCAACCGTCGGCAACGGCTGAGCGACACGCTGCTGGACATCATTCTGGAACTGATACGTTTCAATCGAGAAAACCAGGACTACGTGCTGTTTGTGCTGAAGAGCATCCACTCTGGCTATAACAAAATCAACTGGAGAAGAACTATCGCCCACTCGCAAGCCATCGTGCAGGACGGAGTGCCTGTCTATCTGCGACCCGTCAACAAGAAAAAGCAGGTCAACTTCGACGAAGAACTGTTCATCATCTACTTCTCTATACTGAACTACATCTCGAACCACTACGGATTCCGCGTGAATATCAATATGGGATTCGAATTGATAACGGGTTCCAAGTTCAGGCATTACCTTGACGGATATGGGCGAGTGCGTATGCGTCAGATACGATACAAATATTTCTCTGACAAAGCATTGCGCCTATGGGAACTCTGCTATGCTTTTTTCGACAAGTCGCACGCCATCAATGTGCGTGACGATCAGAAAGAATACTTGCTGGCGCAGAACTTCAATATCGTCTTTGAGGCCATCATCGACGAACTGGTGGGGAGCAAGGACATTCCATCGGGACTTAAGGAACAGAAAGACGGTAAACGGGTGGACCACATGTACACCTTTGCCGACCTGGTGTACCCCGGTGCCATGCAGAAGCAGGTGCAAAAGGAGATATATTATATAGGTGACAGCAAATACTACAAGATAGGTTCGACTGTAGGTGACGAATCAGTGTACAAACAGTACACCTATGCTAGAAATGTGATTCAGTGGAACCTTGACCTCTTCCTCTCAGGCGATGAAGCGAAGAAACAGAAGGATAATCCCAAGAACATCTGGCTGCGCGACGAGACAACCGAAGGCTACAACATCATTCCCAATTTCTTTATCTCGGCATTCGTAGATAAAAAACTGAGTTTCGAGAACGACAACCTGAGAAGACGTGAGACTATGTTCAATGCACGTCAGTTTGAGAACAGACTGTTTGATAGGGATACTCTGATCATTACCCACTATGACGTGAATTTTCTGTACGTATTGTCGCTCTATGCCCGCAATAATGCTTTCTCGAAAGCATCATGGAAAGTGCAGGTTAGGGAATTGTTCAGGAAAAACATTCAAGACGAACTAAACAGCAACTATTCGTTTTATGCCATCACTCCACGCGAGAGTGTCAACGCAGAGCAGTTTATGCAGCAGAATTTCCAGCAACTGTTGGGCAAAGTGTACACCCCATACGGAGGAACTGGAAGTCAGGAGTATTACTCTGTGGCTTTAGACAACGGAGAACGCTTCGCCAACGAGAACGAGAGAACACTTTCCTTGCTGGCCCCATATTTCTATATGGAGAAATGTCCTGTCGGTACTAACCCGGAATCTGTGTTGCCAAAGGTGGAACAGCAGGCAAAGGGTGTAGTTGTACCAGAGTCACTCCTCACTTTGCATTATGTACAGCGCTATTTGAAGGATAATTTCCTCATCGGGTGCTACAAAGACGAAGCTCAACTGAATTGGATAATGGGTGCCAACGACAAAGGTACGAACCTCTACAATGTGAGGATATTCACCAAGGGTCTGAAGCGTGCTGGTACGATGAAACGAAGCCAGTTGGAGCAAGGCGGTATCAAGTTTGTCATACTCTATCGGTTAGGTGAAGATTTCAAGAACGAGTATCGCGTATTCCACGTACATCACCACGCAGTCATGTCGGAGGAACGTATGCGTCAAGCACTATATCCGAACCCACAGGGTAACTATTTCTGTTTTGTGTTCGACGAGGAGGTGTCGATAAGCCCAGATGTTAATCTAGCGAAAATACTAACAGAATGTCGTCTTGATACAGACACCGATTATCAAGAAGGAGCCCCCGTTGTATTTAAAGGTGAGGAACTTCTTCGTTATCAAACTCGATAGGCGATGCTATATGGCTGACAGACTCACCGAACAACAACGTCATAAAAATATGGCGGCGATCCGAGGGAAGGACACGAAGCCGGAGCTGATTGTGCGGCGTGGACTGTGGAGTAGAGGATTCCGATATAGGTTGAACCATAAACGATTGCCTGGACATCCTGACTTGGTACTGAGGAAGTATCGTACTTGCATCTTCGTGAATGGATGCTTTTGGCATGGACATTTTGTTGAACAGAATAAAATGGAGAGTTCTGGGTGCTGCAAAATTCCAAAGACGAACCGTGAGTTCTGGGTGGCGAAGATTCGTAGGAATAAGGAACGGGATAAGGAAGAGCAGCATAAACTGGCTGAAATGGGTTGGCACTGCATCACAGTATGGGAGTGTGAACTGCAGCCGTCGAAACGGGAAGAAACGTTGAAATCGATTGCTTTCACGCTGAACCATATATGGTTACAAGACCATCAGGTGCATGTTACTGCCTATCCGCAGCAGAATGAAGAGGACATGCAAATGCCAATGGCAGCAGAAGAAGATGTCGTTTGACAGGATGTTTGTTGCAATTGTCCGCAACAATTCGAAAAATTTTGAATTCGTCGGACAATTGCGATGAACAGGGTGTTCTGCTGTATACCCAATCCCCACACCAAGTATTAAAGTGTGGGGATTTAGTCTCTTGAGAGTATGCCTCGTGCTATGCAACTTCCTGTTTCTTGGGCTTTCTGCCTCTTTTCGATTTGGTAAAGTTGAACACCTTGTCAAGCAACTTGAAGTTGTTGTCGTTGATGATGGAGAAGTCTTTGGTGATATAGACATCTGCAATTTCGTAGTTGCTAACGTGGTTGAGGGCTTCATCAACATCACCTTTACTGAACTTCATGAGATTCCTGGATAGGGTGGCGAAAGTATGGCGGGCCTAGTAAAATTGGAGTTTATTGATACCAACAGCTTTGCCAATCGTCTTTAGGCCGATGTTCAGGTTCTGATTGAAGCACTCAGCGCAGTAGTATTTCTTGTAGAATCTGAATATCCGGTCTTCGCCTTTCCATTTTTCCATGAGAGGCTGAATGTAGGGATGTACCTTGACCTCAATGTAGGCCTCGTCGCTTCGACGATCTCTGGTCTTAGTCCGTTTGTACTTGATGGTGCCGTTTTCCAGACAACTGACTTGGTACATGTCCACAGAGTTTATGCCCATCAGGCAGAAGGAGAGAATGAAGCAATCGTGGGCCAGTTCTGCCAGCGTATTCTTCTTGGGCTGGTAGTTGACCACCTTCATGAGTTGATCCAGGCTTAAAGCCCTGACACCCTTTTTGAGCACTTGCTTGGGTGCCTTGTAGCGCAGGAACGGGTCGTTCTTGATGACAATCTCATCATCGGTGTTGTACTCCAGCATCGCTTCACGGAAGATGTGACGCATCTGTCCGATATAGAGTGATTGTGCTCTTGGGCGGTCATCAAGGAACGCCTCGAAGTCTTTGAGGAATGTGACGGTAATCTCTTGGAAGAAGAGTTTGCGGCATTCCAAGAACTTTTCGAGGGTGTTGAGCATGGTCAGATAGTTTTTGGCACCCTTGATTTTTGCTCTTGACACCCAATCCTCTGCGTACGCAAAGAACTCCAGTTCCTTCTTCTCCTGCTTCTTGATGATCTTCTTTGTAATGGTGTGAGCATCATCTGGGGCTCCTGTCATGGAACCTGCAGCCAGATTGCTCATGTTGTCGATGAGGTCTAACCTCAGTTTCTCGACAATACGAGCCTTCTCAATGGACTTGATCTTCTTCGTCTTGGGAGAGTATTCTTGTTCATTGAGTCTTACCCCTGTTTTTACTCTTTGTCTGGTCTTGCCCTGTCTTACCAACAGATAGACCTCACGCGTCTTTTAGGAAGATTCCTTCCCGAATTCAATGGAAATGGTTGCCATTTTGATAAACTTTTAAATTGTTAATACAGGAACCAATCCTCGCGTCAATATATAAGCCTTCATCGGGTCTTTTTTGCGTCAATTTCGACCCTGTTTTTTTGCGGCGATTTTGCGGCGATTTTCGCCTTTTGAGCCATTTTTGCGGCGATTTTGCGGCGATTTCGGGGCTCAAATTTGGAAATGAGAACCAAAAATGGAACTCTGATTTCCTTATACGAAACATCGAGAAACCCTTTATTTATGGGAGTTTCTCGATATTTTCGCTCTGTGATCCCGTTGGGATTCAAACCCAAGACCTTCAGAACCGGAATCTGACGCTCTATTCAGCTAAGCTACGGGACCAATGCGCTGTAAAGCGGATGCAAAGGTACGAAAAAAAATGAGAAGTGAGAAACGTGAAGAGAGAAATGTTGGAGAATTAAAAACTTTTAAGTTTTTCCTGTTATGCGCAAAAAGTTAGCAAAAATCAAGTTTTTCTTTCATTTTGATAAAATATTCAAAGAAAATGCTTGCTTTTTAGTATTTATGTTGTACCTTTGCACGCAAATTTGCAAGAAAGACAGTATTATGAGTAAACTAATAAGGCCGATAGACTATCAAGCACTGCTCGATGTGAGGCAGACAGAACAAGGTATCAAATTAATCAAGGAGTTCTTCCAGCAGAACCTCTCCACAGAGCTTCGTCTGCGCCGTGTTACTGCTCCGTTGTTTGTTTTGCAGGGTTTGGGAATCAATGATGACCTGAATGGTGTGGAGCGTGCTGTGACATTCCCTATCAAGGACTTGAAGGATGCCCGTGCAGAGGTTGTTCATTCGCTTGCGAAATGGAAGCGGCTGACGCTGGCAGAGTATCAGGTAGAGCCTGGTTACGGAATATATACTGATATGAATGCCATCCGTGCCGATGAGGAGCTGGACAATCTGCACTCGCTCTATGTAGACCAATGGGACTGGGAGGCAGTCATCCGTCGCGAAGACCGCACATTGAGGTTCCTGAAAAATGTGGTGGAGCGTATCTATGCGGCCATTCGCCGTACAGAATACTTGGTATGTGAGACTTATCCTCAGATCAAGCCATTTCTCCCTGAGAAAATCAAGTTCATCCATGCTGAGGAATTGCTGAAGATGTATCCAGACAAGACACCGAAAGAACGCGAGGATGCCATCTGCGAGGCCTATGGTGCTGTGTTTATCATAGGCATTGGCGGTAAGTTGTCGAACGGAGAGAAGCACGACGGGCGTGCACCCGACTATGACGACTGGAGCACTGTTGCCGAGGACGGACGTCAGGGTTTAAACGGTGATATCCTCATCTGGTATCCAGTGCTGGGCCGTTCGTTTGAACTCTCATCAATGGGCATTCGCGTAGACAAGGAAAGTCTGCTGCGTCAGTTGAAGTTGGAGCATCAGGAGCAACGTGAGCAGTTGTTCTTCCACCAGCAGCTGTTGAACGACCGTCTGCCGCTGAGCATTGGCGGTGGCATTGGCCAGAGCCGTCTTTGTATGGTTCTGCTGCATAAGGCTCATATAGGCGAAATCCAGGCTTCCATCTGGCCTGATGACATGCGTCGCGAGTGCAAGGCTATGGGTATGCCTCTTATTTAAACAGACTTCTTTTATTATAATCAGAGGGTTCCTCCACGATACACCTTGCTGTTATCGTGGAGGAAGTTTTCATGTCACTATACAATAGGGATAACGTTCAAAAAGTACTTATTCTTCATGGTTTTTATGTTTTTTTTGATTTGATACTTGCAGTGGTACGGAAAAAATCGTAACTTTGCACACAAAATACGAACAAATCAACTAAAACTATATGAATAATACAAGAACAATTGTGCCTGCACTGCTGTTAGCTTGTGCCATGACAGTACTGGGAGCAGATGTGAAGACAAATGGAAATGTGGTAACCATCCGCCCTGACGGTGGACAGGCCAAAGTCATCCAACTGGAGGTAATCAATGATCATATTATCCGAGTGCGAGCCACTTCAAAGAGCGAACTGCCTGTGAAGCCTCAAAGTCTGATGATTGTCCCACAAGCCCCTTATAAAGGCAGCGTTACAGTAGATGAGTACGAAGCTTACAATGATGAACTCGTGCAGCCTGCCCGCGTTGTTGTAAAAGCGAAGAACGTCCAATGCCAGGTGAGCAAGGAAACCGGCCGTCTGGAGTTTTTTGACGGGAACGGCAAACGCTTGTTGTACGAGGCCTACGACCGTGCAGGCGAGGAGCCTGGCAAGCAGTTCTGGGACTTCACCGTTCCAGAGCGGGAACTGGGTATCAAGGGAGGCGTCCAGCCCACTGAGGAGCAGAAGCATGGTCTCTCGTGGCAAATGAAGTTTTTCTCGCCGCTCGGCAGTGAATCTTTCTACGGTTTAGGCCAGCACCAAAGCGAGGAGTTCAACATGCGTGGCAAGAACGAGGATTTGTTCCAGTACAACACGAAAGTGTCGATACCCTTCGTGCTGTCCACAAAGAACTATGGCATTCTCTGGGATGCCTATTCGTACTGCCGTTTCGGCAATCCCCATGATTACCTTCAGTTGAACCGTGCTTTCAAGCTCTACGACAAACAAGGTAATCCCGGTCATTTGACAGGAACCTATATCGACGCCAAAGGTAAGAAGGTGGTACGCGACGAGGACTCCATCTATTATGAATATGGTACGCCTGCGAAGTCTGAGATAGCCTTGAAGACGGACAATGGAGGCATCAAGAACCTGCCCAAGGGTTTCAATCTGGCAGGTGCCAATGTGGTCTATGAAGGCTATTTCGAGACCCCTGCCAACCTTCCCAAAGCCAAGACAGAAATGCCCCATCATCAGACTTCCAACACAGCTGTCTATCAGTTCATCCTCTACTATGCCGGTTACATCAAGGTATATATCGACGGCAAGGAGGTGGTGGCCGAACGTTGGCGTACGGCGTGGAATCCTAACGCCTATAAGTTCAGCGCCGACTTGACAAAAGGCGTCAAGCATCATCTGCGCATCGAGTGGCAACCTGATGGTGGCGAGTCCTATTGCGGTCTTCGCGTGGCCGAACCCCGCGACGTATACGACCGCGAGTCGCTCTCCGTATGGTGTGAGATGGCCAAGGACATGGACTACTATTTCATTACCGGTGAGAACATGGACGGTGTCATAAGCGGCTATCGCACATTGACAGGCAAGGCCAGCCTCTATCCGAAGTGGGTTTTGGGGTTCTGGCAGAGTCGCGAGCGCTACAAGACACAAGAAGAACTCGTTTCAACCCTGGGAGAGTTCCGTAAGCGCCAGATCCCTATCGACAACATCGTTCAGGACTGGAACTACTGGCCCGAAGACCAATGGGGCAGCCATGAGTTCGAAGCATCGCGCTATCCCAATCCTCAGCAAATGCTCGACGATGTCCACCAGATGCACGGACGTTTCATGATCTCTGTCTGGCCTAAGTTCTACTGCAACACCGACAACTACAAGGAACTGGACAAAAACGGCTGGATGTACATCCAGTCACCTACCGACGACATTCACGACTGGGTGGGGCGTGGTTACAAGAACGGTTTCTACGATGCCTATGACGCAGGAGCCCGCAAGTTGTTCTGGCGGCAGATGGACGAGAAGCTGTATACCAAATATAACAAGAATGGCGTTGCCGGTGTAGACGCCTGGTGGATGGATGCCTCCGAGCCGAATGTCCGCGACTGTACACCCATGTGGTATCGCAAGGCCCTATCAGGTCCTACGGCTTTAGGCACATCCACAGAATACTTCAACGCCTATTCCACCGTCAATGCCGATGCCATCTACAACGGACAGCGCGGTGTGTGGAAAGGCAAGAAAGACGAACCGCGTGTTTTCCTGCTGACCCGTAGTGGTTTTGCTGGCGAGCAGCGCTATTCGACAGCAACGTGGAGCGGCGACATCGGCACCCGATGGGAGGACATGCGTGCGCAGATGACAGCAGGCCTGAACTACTCTATGTCGGGCATCCCCTTCTGGGGTATGGACCAGGGTGGTTTCTGCGTGGAGAACCGCTACGTGGCCGCCCAGCAGCTCTTCGACCGTACAGGCCAGGAGAACGAGGACCTGAAGGAATGGCGTGAGCTGCAGACACGCTGGAACCAGTTCGGAGCCTTCATCCCTCTCTTCCGAAGTCATGGCCAATGGCCCCTGCGTGAGATATGGAACATTGCCCCAGACAACCATCCCGCCTACAAATCGTTTGTCTACTACGACAGACTACGCTATCAACTCATGCCCTATCTCTACTCACTTGCCGGATGGGCCCACTTCAAGGACTACACGCTGATGCGTGCCTTGGTGATGGACTTCAACGGCGACCGCAACGTGGAGGACATCGGCAACCAGTGGATGCTGGGACCTGCGCTGATGGCTTGTCCGGTAGGCTATTACAAGGCCCGCAACCGTAGCGTCTATTTCCCCTGCCAGAGTGGCTGGTACAATCTCTATACGGGCGAGAAGGTGATTGGCTCCGACAGCGAGAGCATGAACCAACCTGCCAGCCTTTCCAGCCGCCGGTTGGTGGTCGATGCTCCTTACGAGCAGATTCCCGTCTTTGTCCGCGAGGGAGCCATCATCCCCTTTGGTCCTGAGATGCAATGGAGCGACGAGAAGCCCGCCGAGCTCATCAACCTCTATGTCTACGCCGGACAGAACGGCTCGTTCCAACTCTACGAGGACGAGGGTACGAACTACAATTACGAGAAGGGCAAGTATGCCACCATCGACATCAGCTACGACGATGCTACGCGCACCGTCAGCTTCTCACAGCGCAAGGGTCAGTTCCCCGGCATGCTGAAGCAGCGTCGTTTTAATGTAGTGCTTATTACGAAGGATGCCCCCAAGCCTCTCAACCTGGACAATCCTGAGGGGAAGATGGTCGACTACAATGGCAAGGCCGTGAGCGTGGCACTTTGACCGATGTCCTCACAGAAAAAGGGATTTCCCCAACACATATTAGGGAAATCCCCTTTTTCCTTTTCTTGGAAATGACTACTTTTGCAACGTGATTTTAAATGCAACGACGATGAAAAAGGTATTGTTATTCGGTATTTGCGCCCTGCTGCTCATGAGCAGCTGTGGCACTTACGAGGCCTCAGGTGCAGCCACTGGTGCTCATTTCGGCAGCATTATCGGCTCTGTCATTGGAGGCATCTCGGGTGGCTGGCGTGGCAGTGACGTGGGCCAGCTGGTAGGCATGGCTGGCGGGGCCGTGGTTGGAGCAGCCATAGGACGCGCCGCAGACCAACGGGCAGAGGAACGTGCTGAGCAGCGTTATCAGCAGCATAGGCAACGTTACCTGGAGAGCAGAGACCAGCAAGTTGACCGTTACAATTACGGCTCTTCCGACTATCAGGGCAACGATGAAAGGCTTGGTGCGGAAATGAGCGGGTTTGATCCTTCGAACAGCGGTGACGACCGCATCTCGTTCGACGGTGCAGGCCCCACTGGAAGCGGTGTCGATGCAGCTCCCAGCAGCAACAGGTTCAATGCAGCCGCTTCCCCTCAGCAGCTTGAAATCCGTAATGCCATATTGGTAGAAGACGGGAAAGACGGGGTGCTGCGCCGTGGTGAGCAGGCCAAGGTGACGTTCGAAATCTATAATCCCTCTTCCTATCCGGTCTTCAATGTGCAGCCCGCAGTCGGCGAGATAACAGGCAACAAGCACGTGCATGTGTCGGAAAACATCCTGGTAGAGAGCATTGGTCCCCGCAGGGCCATCCGCTACACCGCTGCTGTCAAGGCAGACCACATGCTCCGCAACGGCCAGGCCATCATCCGCATAGGCGTGTTCCAGGACAACAAAGAAGTGCCAGGACAGTCGAAGACATTCACGCTCCAGACCAGCAGAAGGTGACAATCAAGGCTATATCTGCAGTCTGCAGAGACATCATCTGCTATGAGAAAGCAACAAACGGTAGGGTCGTGGACTCTACCGTTTGTTGTTCTGAATGCCCTGTGTCCGTTTCTGGTATGCTCTTGAACGGTTGGGGCTGTTATTGATCAGGTCAAGTTCATCCTTCTTCTCCTCTTCCGGTTTTGGCTGCGCTACCTGCTTTGTATTGGCAGGCAGGGGCGTAGTCTGTACCTGAGCCTTCATCTTGTCGGCAGTGTTCTTCATTTCTCGTCGAACCTTTCTCTCATCAATCTTCAAGGACGATTCCATCTGCCAGACGGGTGTGGTTCCCGTAGCTATCTCAGCAATGTCGAACTCAAAGACTGGCAGGCTGTCAGGTTGTTCTTGCAGCTTGTAGGGGATGGTAGCCTGTGGCAACCGTTCCACAATGACTTGCGTCACTCCTTGTGAAATCATGCCAATGGCTTTGGCAGCTCCCCACGACAGGTCGATGATGCGTCCCTTGCGATACGGTCCGCGGTCGGTAACACGCACAACAACATCCTTTCCGTTCGACAGGTTCGTAACCCTGAGTATCGTTCCGAAAGGATAGGTCTTGTGTGCACAGGTCATGGAGTCGTGGTGCAGTCGCTCACCGTTGGCGGTCCTTGAACCCGTGGCACGCTTAGAATAGAAGGAGGCCTTACCCTTCTGTGTCTGGCCGATGGCCATATTCAATGACAGATGATAAATGATAAATGACAACCCTATCAGCAGCCATTGACGGCCACCTCTCCACATTCTTGCGGATGTCAAAACGCAGGGTTTATCAATTACCATTTATCAAATGTCTTTCTTTTTTATTTCAACGTCAGGCTATTAGCGCTATACAACGCATGCATGGCTTGCGAATGCCATGCTGCGGCGTTGCTATACAACGCCTTGGGCATTCTTCTCACCTTGGCTTCGCCGAGCTTGCGAATGCCATGCTGCGGCGTTGCTATACAACGCCTTGGGCCAGCATGGCCTTAGCAACCTTCATGAATCCGGCAACGTTGGCACCCTTGACATAGTTGATGTAGTCACCGTCCTTGCCGTACTTCACGCACTGGGCATGAATGCCGGACATAATCTGATGCAGCATCTTGTCTACTTCTGCGCCAGTCCATGAGATACGCTCCGAGTTCTGTGTCATTTCCAGACCGCTGGTTGCCACGCCACCGGCATTCACGGCCTTGCCGGGTGCAAACAGCTGCTTGGCGGCGATGAACTTCTCTGCAGCCTCTGCCGTACAGCCCATGTTCGACACCTCTGCCACACACAGCGGTTTGTTGGCCAGTATCTGATCGGCATCGTTGCCGTTGAGCTCGTTCTGCGTAGCGCAAGGCAGGTAGATGTCGGCTTTCTGCTCCCAAGGTTTCTTGTTGGGGAAGAATGTCGAGCCCGGGAACTCGTCGGCATAGGGCTGACAGACGTCGTTGCCCGATGCACGCAACTCAAGCATGTACTCAATCTTCTCTGCATCGAGTCCTGCCGGGTCGTAGATATAGCCGTCAGGACCACTGATGGTGATGACTTTCGCACCCAGTTCAGTAGCTTTCTTTGCAGCACCCCAAGCCACATTACCGAATCCGCTCAGTGCCACGGTCTTACCCTTGATGTCGAGTCCGTGTTCCTCCATCATCTGGTGAACGAAATACAAGGCACCGTATCCAGTAGCCTCAGGACGCAGGATGCTACCGCCCCACTCCATTCCCTTGCCAGTGAGCACACCCTGGAACTGGTGGGTCAGCTTCTTATACTGTCCGAAGAGATATCCGATCTCACGTGCTCCCACGCCGATGTCGCCAGCGGGTACGTCCTCGTCGGGTCCTATGTGCCGATAGAGCTCGGTCATGAATGCCTGACAGAACTTCATCACTTCGTTGTCACTCTTGCCGCGGATGGAGAAGTCGCTGCCTCCCTTGCCACCGCCCATGGGCAGAGTGGTGAGGGCGTTCTTGAACGTCTGCTCAAACCCGAGGAATTTCAGGATGCTGAGGTTCACCGAGGGGTGGAAGCGCAGTCCGCCCTTGTAGGGGCCGATGGCGCTGTTGAACTGCACACGGTAACCCAGATTCACCTGTACCTCGCCCTTATCGTCGATCCAGGGCACACGGAAGGTTATGATGCGCTCCGGTTCCACGATGCGCTCTATAATCTTGGCTTTCTCGAACTCAGGATGCTGGTTGTACACATCTTTAATCGATTCCAACACCTCTCTTACTGCCTGTAGGTACTCCAGTTCACCAGGATGCTTATGCTCCAGGTTTTGCATGATTTTTTCAACTTCCATAGTGTTAGTTGCTTTTTTGAGTTATTGTTTTAAGTTATCAATCAATACGTAATTGATTTGCTTGCAAAATTAGGAAAAAAAAAGATAACCGCCAAGCATTTCCGCGAATATTTTACGTATGAAGTTACAGTTTGTTAATTATAGCACCAAGTCTGCCCCGGAAACGCATAAAAAAGGGAAAAAGCTTGGCTGGATTGTATTATTTTCGTAACTTTGCACACATTATTACGCAAACTTCAAAACAACAATGGACAACAAACATCTCACCCTGAGTGCCAACCTCATTGTGGCGGCACTCCAGAAACCAGCGGCTGAGTTTACCAAGGCCGACATCATCGACTACATCGTGAAGAACGACATCCGCATGGTGAACTTCATGTATCCTGGCGGCGATGGCAAGCTCAAGACCCTGAACTTCGTCATCAACGACCTGGACTATCTTGAGACCATCCTCACCTGCGGCGAGCGTGTGGACGGCTCCAGCCTGTTCAACTTCATACAGGCAGGCTCCAGCGACCTCTACGTGCTGCCCCGTTTCCGCACGGCTTTCGTCGACCCCTTTGCCGAGATACCCACGGTCTCGCTGCTCTGTTCCTACTTCGACAAGGACGGTAATCCCTTGGAGAGCTCGCCAGAGTTCACCCTTCACAAGGCTGCCGAGGCATTCCGCAAGGTGACAGGCATGGAGTTCCAGGCCATGGGCGAGCTGGAGTACTACGTCATCAGCGACGACGAGGGTGTCTTTCCCGCACAGGACCAGCGCGGCTACCACGAGTCGGCTCCCTATGCCAAGGCCAACGAGTTCCGTACCCAGTGCATGCAATACATTGCCCAGGCAGGCGGACAAATCAAGTACGGTCATTCGGAAGTAGGCAATTTCTGCCTCAACGACAAGAACTACGAACAGAACGAGATAGAGTTCCTCCCCGTACCCGTGGAACAGGCTGCCGACCAGCTGATGCTGGCCAAGTGGATTATCCGCAACCTTGGTTACGAGATGGGTTACGACGTGACCTTCGCTCCGAAGATCACCACTGGCAAGGCAGGCTCAGGCCTCCATATCCACATGAGGATGATGAAGGATGGCAAGAACCAGATGCTCGATGGCGGTGTGCTCAGCGAGGCAGCCCGTAAGATGATAGCCGGCATGATGGACCTGGCACCGTCGATTACCGCCTTTGGCAACAAGAACCCCACGAGCTACTTCCGTCTTGTGCCTCACCAGGAGGCTCCCACCAACGTCTGCTGGGGCGACCGCAACCGCTCCGTGCTGGTGCGCGTTCCCCTGGGCTGGGCTGCCGATGTGGACATGAGCCACAAGGCCAATCCGCTGGAGACAGAGACGAAGTATGACACGAGCATCAAACAGACCGTGGAGATGCGCTCGCCCGATGGCAGCGCCGACCTTTACCAGCTGCTGGCCGGGCTCTGTGTGGCCTGCCGCCACGGCTTCGAGATGGAGAACGCCCTGGAGCTGGCCGAAAAGACCTACGTCAATGTCAACATCCACGCTGCCGAGAATGCCGACCGCCTGGCCACGCTGGCACAGCTGCCCGATTCCTGTGTCGCTTCTGCCGACTGCCTGGAGCGCCAGCGCAAGGTGTTCGAGGAGCACAATGTGTTCTCGCCTGCCATGATCGATGGCATCGTCGCCCAGCTCCGTGCCTTCGACGACAAGACCCTGCGCCACAACATCGAGGGCTTCCCTGAGGAGATACAAAAGCTTGTCAACCAGTACTTCCACTGCGGATAACTACGAGCGTTCTGATTCTTCAATATGCGACAATTCTGTGGAAAAAAACCGCCGAATTGTCGCTTTTTCTGTGTCTTGTCGCAGGTAGCGACACAAAAAATGGGGCAAAACTTATCACTTATTCAAGTTCAAATTCTTTTCTACCACAGATTTTTGGGATTAAACAGATTTTGGCTGCGCTGTGTCATGCAAATGCACCGATTCTTTCGGATTTTATGGATTTTGGCTGCGCGTGGCAATCTGTGCAATCTGTGGTTGTTTTCATACTTGCGAATGATGACCTTTCTGGATTAAATGTAAGTTAGCCTCTCTACTGATGCGACAAATCAGCGACATGATGCCTGATTTGTCGCATTTTTTCTGTCTTGTCGCAGGTAGAAATGCAAAAAACTGGGCAAACCGTAGGCAGTTTGCGAAAAAAAGCGTATCTTTGCGGGCAAAAAAACCAAAGGGATTAAAGTTTTGCGCGAAAAGCTTGACTTCCATGAGCGAAATATATAAACTATAGTGTCACATATTAATTGACTAGATTTCAAGATTATGAAAACAAGATCATTTAACTGGTGCAGCCCCTTAAGTATTGTACAGTGCGTATTATGCATTGTCCTGCTGGGCCTTAGCATGAGCGTCACCTCCTGTAAGGACGATGACGACGACAACAAGAGAGAAGAACAGAAGGCGCAGGAAGCTCAGGAAGCGCAGCAGAAAGCCGACAAGTTCTGGGACGTGGTGGGACAACTCACCAGCACAGAGAACTATAATGTTAACTACGCTGACAAGACATTTGAGCCTACCATCGGCGAGCCTCAGGAGGGCAATGCCTATGTGCGCATTGTGGCCACCAACGACATGGCCACGGCTGCCAAGCGCTTTGCCAACCTCGTGGACGTAAGTTCCATCAACGAAAACACCAGTAGCTACGAGTGGAAGGACGAGAACGTGGGCACCCTGACCTACACCAAGACCACTGACGGTTCGTCGTGGGCTACGGTCGACGTAAGCATCAAGCAGATGCCTCACTTGCAGAAGATTATCTATCAGACCCCCAGCCAGATAGGTACCAACGCCAGCTTCTCTGGCACGGCCTACTATCGCTTCGGCGACGTGGTGCAGCGCATCTACAAGGGTAAGGAGGAATACTGGGTGTGCGTGCGTCCCGCCTTCGGCCCCGAGGGCAAGGGCGACAGCCACTGGATGACCCTCTCGCCCCTGCCCGAGAATAACATCTGGGACTATACGGCCAGCACTAATGCAACCTATGCCCTGCCCACTGGCATCGGCACGAACAAGGAGCACATGCAGAACTTCGCCGAGATGATCTATGCCATCACGAATCCGACGAAGTGGTGGACAAACCTGACGGCCAATGCGAAGCTGAAGATGTTCAATGACTTTTCACATGCCAATAAAGACTACCACAACCAATACTTCTGGGAGCGCGTCAGTGAAGCCTGGACAAATAATAATGTCTGGAAGGTCGTCTTCGGCGAGGACTACGACACTGCTGAGAAGGTGAGACAGAGCGTTCAGAATAACGGTGTGAACCTGCTCTACAAAGGCTACAGCTGGTGGACGACGACCTCATGGAACCTCTCGCTCTATGAGGCCAGCTTCACGAATTCAGAAAACAACAATGAACAGAACCTGCACCATGCCGAGTACAACGAGGTGAAAGCCAATGTGCGCGATATCAAGAACCTGAACATTCGCACCCAATACCAGAAAGGTAAGCTCTACTACGAGTCGGCGTTCTTCGGCAACGGACCGCGTTTCATTGTGCGCTATGCCACAGGCAAGGAACTGCTCGGTGTCAAACCCAACGTCTACAGCTCGATTGAAAGTAATGAGAAGCAGATAAAAGACTTCTATACCTATAACAACCACTACCAAATCAACCCGGGCCAAGGCGTCAATCCGGAGGTTGCCGAACGCACCAAAGATCCGGAGGTGGGCAACTTTATCGGCGATGACGGACAGATCTACGCAACGCTGGCCGATGTCGCAAAGGCCAACGCACAGGCAGTCGCCGTTGTCCTCTTCTACAGGAGCGACTCTACTTATATTGAGCCGTTGGGCCGCTACGATACCAAATACCACGGTCTGGCTATGGCGCTTGACGACATGGGCGAGTATGCATGGGCGTCCGACGCTGGCGATAATCACGGGCTGGATAAAGACTGCGCCGTAGAGTTGAATACGACTGAAGTACCGATTTATTCACTTTTCCAAGTCGAAGAAGAAAAGTCGGGCATGAGCAAGACGAAAAGACAGGTTGAAACCGGCTGCAATTATGCCAAGCATGTGCATCCTGCTGCCAAGGCTTGCTGGGAAAAGACCGACATCAGTCAGGCCCAACGTACAAAATACAGTATAAGCAACTGGTTCCTGCCCAGCATAGGGCAATGGCTGCTCGCCGTCGGGAGATATACTCCCTTCGTTGGAGAATTCGACGAAAGTAATCCTGGTGATTTCTACAGGAACATCAAAAGAGAATTTGAAAAGTGGGGCATTGGCGACAAGACCCCTTCCGGCATCTACTGGCTCAACACCAATCAGAACGACAGTCTCGCCTATCAGATTGTCATTGCCAACGACCAGAAGATGCGATTCCTGCCGGCACTGTCACCTATCATAGATGAAGACGACGACGAGGATACACAGAGGAAGGCTCGAGAGGACAGCATCATGGTGGCTAACCTCAACAAGGGATGCCACAAGTACATGAAGAAAAAGGTGCGCCCGTTCATTGCTTTCAAGTAAATCCGCGTAACAATATCTTAACATAACAACATAAAGACAATGAAAAACTCATGGAAATACCTGCTGATGGCCGCACTGGTACTGGGCCTCAGCTTCGCCTTCACCTCCTGCTCGGACGATGACGACGACAATAAGAAGAGTGAAGAACAGAAGGAGCAGGAAGCACAGGAGGCACAGCAGAAAGCCGATGCATTCTGGGCAGTCGTAGGCCAGCTCACGAGTATCGACAACTATACTGCCGACTATCAGGACAAGACCTTCGAGCCTACTATCGGCGAGCCCTCGGAGGGTAATCCCTATGTGCGCATCGTAGCCACCAACGACATCGCCTCTGCCGCCCAGCGCTTTGCCAACCTCGTAGGGCTGGACAGCGACTTCGACCCCAACGCCACTACCTATGAGTGGAAGAACGACGCCGTGGGCACGCTGACCTACCGCAAGACCGACAACGGCACGTCGTGGGCTACCGTCGACGTCAGAATCAAGCAGATGCCCCACTTGCAGCAGATTATCTACCAATCGGCCGAACAGGGCGGCACCAATGGCTCGTTCGACGGTTCGGCCTACTACCGCTTCGGCGACGTCGTGAGCCGTGAGAACGAGGACGGCAAGACCGAGTACTGGGTGTGCGTGCGTCCCGCCTTCGGCAAGGAGGGCAAGGGCGACTCCCACTGGGTGACGGTCAGTCCGCTGCCAGAGAAGAACATGGAGCACATCAGAAAGTACGACCGCGACTTCTACGTCCCCAAGGGCTTGGGTACTAACGTAGAGCAGATGCAGAACTTCGCCGAGATGCTCTATGCCATGATACACCCCGACTTGTGGTACGACAATGTCAAGAACAACGCCGCCCCAACATTATTTAACAAAGGCCTGCGCACGTTTCACGACTTCAGCCACGCTGCCGACCAGATCAAGTACCACAATCAGTATTTCTGGCAGCGCGTCCGCGAGGCCTGGGATAACGAGGGACTATTCAAGAAGGTTCTGGGCTTCGACTCCCAAGACGAGAACTTCCCCTTCTATGAAAACGTCATCTATGGCGGTGCCGAACGTCTGCACTTCCTCTACAACGGCTACTCATGGTGGAGCTCTGTATCCGACAACCTCTCGCTCTACGAATACACGTTCGAGAGCGACACCGACCCCTGGGAACTGAACATGCACAGGACGAGCAAACGTGAGGTGAAGATGGACATGCGTGAGCTGCGCTTAGACCTGAAGTCCGAGTACACCCAATCAGGACCCTATCTGTTGAAGTCCAATATGTTTGGCGACACAGAGCCGCGCTACATCATCCGTCATGCCACAGGCCAGGATCTCACAGAGAAGGGCAGCAAATGGGACTACAAACAGCCCATCAGTGGCGTAAAGCCTGTATATGTGTACAACCACTATTTCTATCTGGAGGGTACCGACGGCGCAGCCCCCAACCAGCACTTCCGCGACCTCACCATCAGAGAGCCGGAGGTGACCATCGACAACAACAGTAAATTGAAATGGAACAGGGATGCATATAATGGCGACTCTTACTACATCCCCGGTGACGTCTGCATTGATGAAGAAGGCTCACGCTGGTTCTGCATCATGAACTCCGGCAGCGCTATGAATGACGATGGCGGCGCCTGTCTCAATGCCCCCTATTCCTACTTCATTAGCTTCGACAACATCACCGCCAAAAACGGTAGTTGGGCTCCAGACATCGCAGTGGAACCGATGTTGCCCAAGGTGATGATGCCCCTGCTGACGTTCTTCAATAACTACTCGATGTCGCAACAGCCGTTGTACACGAAAATCTACGAAAACATCAAGGACAACACGGGTGTTGACCTGCGGAAAATAGCACTGATACGCGACTCCGTCATCACCGAGAGCGACACCCAGCAGCAGAATGTACGTCCGAGCATCTGTACCTCCATTGCCTATCTCAATAATGACAAAAACAAATGGCAGCTGATGCGCATCGTGCAGGACGGTGCCTACGACAAGCGGCACAACCGCCAGTGGCACTACTTCTACTATACCATGTACGAGAACACGCAGCAGCCCATTCTCCTGTCAGACATTGCCGATCAGGAGAAGGTGAACAGCTACGCCCGCGACCCCTGGACCGTGCTGCCGCTGCACGATAGCACGCAGCGCAACACCTGGCGCACACAGGCCGACGCACGTGCCACCGACTATAAGAACTACATCTGGAATAACGGTATCCCACAGACCGACGCCACGTCGATGTGGAACGAGCCCGTCCTGATATTCCGTGTCACGAAAGTCTACGACCGTGGCGGCAACCATGCCACGATGACATATACCGGAAGAAAGTTCACGAAGATCATTCTCTCGCCCCTACACAAGGAAAGTTCAGAGTCAATGATGGGTCGCGCCTGGTGGTCAGTCGTTTCCGTCGGTGCCTATAAGAGTAATCTGATGACAATGAACGGAAAGGTCTATAAATGGCATGACTGGAACAATGATCAAGACATCATTAGAGAGTAAAAAAACAACATGATAACAAAACAAAGAAAGATGAAGACGAAAGCCTTAAACTGGTTGCTGATGGCTGCAGTGGTGCTAGGCCTCGGCATGAGCGTCACCTCCTGCTCGGACGATGACGACGACAACAAGAAGAGTGAAGAACAGAAGGCTGAGGAGGCCGCCAAGGCCCGGGATGCCGCCAACACCTTCTATAACGTGGTGAGCCAGCTTACCAACGGTGCCAACATCACCGACGACTACCTGAACCAGACCTTCGAGCCTACCATTGGTCAGGCCGACGAGGGCAACCCCCTGGTGCGCATCGTAGGCACCAACAACCTGGCCACCGCCGTGAAGCGCTTCAACGACCTGACGGGTGCCAGCATCAACGAGAGCACCCTCTCCTATGAATGGAAGAACGATGCCGTGGGCACGCTGACCTGGACCAAGGGCAGTGGGCAGGACTATGGCACCGTGGAAGTGAACATCAAGCAGATGCCTAAGCTGCAGCGCATCATCTATCGTGATGGCGAACAGATGGGCACCAACAAATCGTTCGAAGGTACCGCCTGGTACCGCTTCGGCGACGTGGTGAAGGACAAGGAGGGTCACTATTGGATCTGTGTGCGCCCCGCCTTCGGCAGGGAGTCAAAGCAAGACTCCCACTGGGTGTGCGTCGACAAGCTCGACGACAAGAACATTGAGTCGTGCAGCAAGGGCGGCAAGACATGGGAAGTACCCAAGAAGCTGGGTGAGAACACCGAGCAGATGAAGAACTTCGCCGAGATGCTCTATGCCATGTTCAACCCTATGGAGTGGTATTTCAACATCGAGAATAATCAGAATCTGGAGATGTTCCACGACTTCCATCACAACAATCTGAACTACCATAGCATTGCCTTCTGGAAGAAAGTGTACCAGCGCTGGCACGACTACGGCCTGTTCGAGAAAGTCATGGGTGTAAAAGAGGATGTGGTTCGCAATGCCATCATGAAAGACCAGGAGCTGAACCTCATGTGTTGGGGCCACAGCTGGTGGACCTGGTCGTCATGGAACCTCACGCTCAAGCAGTACACCTACAGTGGGACGAACATGCAGACAGAGAAGGAATTGAAGAAAGAGGTGAACATGCAGAACTGGGAAGCATTCAGCCTGAAGGGTGAATACTGGAAACAGTGGGAGGTGCTGTCGAAGTTCTTCGGAGACTCCGAGACCAAGCCCCGCTGGATCATACGCCATGCCAAGGGCAAGGATCTCTGCAGCGGCACCTATCACGAGCAGCGCCAGCTGGCCGGCTGTACCGATGAGTCAACCTTCTATACCGGTCAGAACGAAAACACCCTGAAGACCATTCCCCCCGAAATTACCATTGGGCGTGGTAGTGGCCTTATTGGCGAGGTACTGGCTGAAAACGGTGAATTCTACAGCACCGCCCTCGATGCCAAGCTGTCAAACTCAACGGCCATCGGCATCGTGGTCTACCGCGATAACGAAAGCGTGATTGACACCCAATGGAGAAACAATGCCTGCGGACTCGTCATGAGCATTGGCGACGTAGCCGGCAATAGTTACTGGGTTTCTGACGATAAGAACAATAATTGTCCAAAAGCCAATACCATCGCAGCGCTCAAGGATCTCTATGGCGACCTATACAATTCTTCTGACAGAGAGGGTTATGACTTCTTCCAGAAGATGAATACACAGCACGTATGCAGACACCCGGCTGTTTTGGGTATTGCAGATTTAAATAAGAGCTGGAAAGGCGTACAGACGGTGTCTACCTGGTTCCTGCCTTCATTGGGCGAGTGGGCCATTGTCATCGACAACCTTGCCAGACACATCAATACCCTTCTGCCATACGATGAATTATTTGCGGACGAAACCTATGCTAATGTCTTTAATGGCCAGCCGGATTATACCTACAATACCGCAATTAACGATATGTTCAAAGAATTGCGCTACCATGCTTGCATTGAGCAGGCCATGACTCTGGGTTATCTGGATAAAGCGCCCGAGGGATATTACTGGACATCCACCCAGACGGGTGAGGCTGGCAAAGCCTGGGCGGTGTATTTCGATACAGATGGCGTGGAGTTCGTCAAAAAAGACAAGACAGATTCAGCCAGAATGCGTGCCTTCTGTGCTTTCTCATTGCGATAGGATTTCAACTTGTCCGAAGATTCCTTAAAAGCGACAAATCCGTGGGAAACCCCACCGATTTGTCGCATTTTTACTGCCTTGTCGCAACTGTTTTCGTAAAAAACGCAGTAATGTGTAGGATTATTGCGAAAAAATGCGTTACTTTGCGGGCAAAATAACAAATATAGATGATGAAAGCAAAATGTTTGAATTGGATGCTGATGGCCGTGCTGATGTGCGGTTAGCTGGAGCACCTCGTTTTCCTAAGCAAAGGTAGAAAAAAATATAAAATAGTTGGCAGTCTTGCAGAAAAGTTGTACCTTTGTACTCTAATTATTACGCAAGCTTCGCTGCTGAACAACTATAATTTGGAATAATATGCCTCGAAAGACTGACGGAATAGAAGTTGACATTCATCCTGGCCCCAAGAAAGGTGAGGATGGCAAACCTTTACTCTACGTGCGCCCTGTCAAAGGCAGGAAGAAGAGTTTCAAGGATCTGGAGGATTTTTGTGTCAGGTACCGCGGACTGCGCACAGGAGAGATGAGACATGTATTCGATGTGGTGATGGAGGTGGCCGGGCTCTGGCTCTCTGACGGCTACCGAGTGGAAACGCCTTTAGGCTCGTTTGCCCCTAAGCTGAAACTACTTGGTGAACATACTGATCCATCAACCATCACTGGCAGGGACATTGTCTATGACGGCCTTGACTTTGTCGCCTCCAAGGAATTCATCAGCGAGGGCGGCCAAAACCGCGAGGGCTACCGTAAGAGTCAGGCTCCCGTAGGTAACAGTCAGATGTACGACCCCCAGAAAATGGAAGAAGCCCTGAAGCGCTGCCTGAAACTTGGTCACGTAACGGTTCCTGTCTTTATGGCGTACAGCGGACTGAAACGCGATTCTGCCAAGAACTATCTCGACAGCCTCTGTAAAGGCGACCATCCACGTCTGTGGAAGATGAAGGAAAGCCGCCGCTGGTTCTACTATCCAAGAAAAGAGACTCCAAAGGTATAGAAAACGGAACAAGGCGCCCGCCCGCAGACATGTGGGCGGGCGCCAACATTGATAAGGCCTCCCGCCCGCATTCATACGGACGGGAGGTCTTTTCCTGTTACCCGGCACCTTTCTACCGTTTCCCCCGCACCTTTCTCCCGCTTTACTACGGGGGCGCTCCCTCTCAGCCCGCCGATCTGATTCTATCTGTCCGTGACTTCAATTCTGTCTGTCCGCAACTTCTATTCTGTCAGCGCGAAGCTTCTATTCCCTCAGCCCGCCGATCTGATTCTGTCAGCGTGCTACCCTTATCCTTTTACACCGTGGTTTCCCTGTTGCCTGCCTATTGTGTCAGAGCCGGTTCTTCTCGGCACTGCCGGCACCAGTACCCTTATACTTCGAACGCTTTTGGTTGAATTGATAAGTCAGGGTGATGGTTGCGCTGCGGCTGTTGTTGTGGTTCTCTTTCGAAGAAAACGTACCGTTGCCAAAGCCCTCCCACTGTTCAATGTTCTGATAGAACAGGTCGTTGATGTCGATATTCAGCGCCCACCTGTTATTGCAGAAGCCTTTATAGAATTTCAGGTCGGTGATGAAGCGTCCTTTCCTGTTGGTTATTCTTTTAGAACTGTTGGTAAAGCCCCTCATGTTGAGGCTGACGAAAGCACTCTTGCCCAGTACGAAACGGCTATTAAGGAGTACGCAAAAATAAGGCTTTTTCAGGTTCTGGGAGATGCCATAGGGCTTGCCGTCGAACAGTTGCTGCCAGTAGTATAGCGTCAATTGTGGCTGATACCATCCAAACTTGGGCGATGCCACTATCGATGCGTTCAGTGTCTGGTAATGATTCACGTTCTCGTATTTCGTCAGCGAGATGGTTTGATTCTCATACAGGTTGGTCAGCTGCATGATACAATCTTCCTGATAGGAATAGTCCGCGCTGAGGTTGAACCATGAATAGACCAAGTTGAGACCGAGATTATGTTCGAACTGCGGACGGAGCAGCGGGTTGCCCCCCTCGTACATATAGCGGCTGTCGTATTGCAGATGACGGGTCAGGGCATTATAGGAAGGACGGCTGACAGTCTTGCCGTAGACGAGTTCCGCACCACATTTCTTCTTCTGCCACGCAATGCTCAGATTGGGGAACAAGTCATCATATACGCGGCTGCGGTCATCGAGACGCTCGCCAAACGACAGGTATTCATTCGAGGCATGTTCATAGCGTAGTCCGGCCCTGAGACTCCACTGCTTGCAGATGGGAAGGTTGTATTCTGCAAACAGGGCCACATGGCTTTCGTTGATCTCATTGTCGGTTGAGGGAATGGGCTCGTAATCGCTGATATAAATATTATGTATCTTAGTGTGTGAGGCTTCTGAGCCGAATGTCAGCTGCCCTTTAGCAATGGGATGTCCCATGACGAGCTTGGCGGCCTGCAACTGGTTACGGTTCGCGCTTTTCGTCAGAACTCTGCGGCTGTCTAATTCCCTGCTGGTCTCACTCATGTCATCCTCTCTGTTCCTGGAATTCCAATAAAGCGTACCATTGAAGTTGACACTAAGCTTGCCTGACTTGCCTGCATAGTAGGCATCTAGGTTGTGGGAAGGTCTGGAAGATATGTAGGATATGCTGTTCTTGTCGAGTGTGCCTGCTTCCTGTCCGTTGAGCCAGACGATCTCTGTTCCTTTCCAGTCGAATGTTCTTGCCATAGGATTTTGGATTGTGTAGGTGGCACCAATAGAATTGTCGGTATCTATGTCGAAGTTGAATCCTGCCTTGCCTCCTACCGTCTTGAACCTGCTTCTGACATGAGCCATAATAGTGCTTTTCACCTCTTCTTGCGGGGTCGTGATGATCTGGGTGAATCCGTTCCTGTCCTTTTGACATCGGTTGTTATAGTTCAATTGTGCGAACAGCTCCAGCTTCTTCTGTCGATAGGACGCCTTCGCTTGTTCAGCTCCCATCCATTCGGAATTGTAGGCTACACTGGTTCGTGAGCTGAAGCTCAGTCCCTCGTTCGTGCGGCGAATAGTCTTGATGCGGATGACAGACCTGACGCTGGCATTGTATTGCGCACCGGGATTGGTGATGACTTCCACGCTTTTGATGTCTGTTGACTTCAGTTCACGCAGTTCGTTGATGTCGCGCACTTTCTTCGAGTTGATGTATATCTCGGGTTCACCTTTGGCAAACACGCTTATCTGGTCGCCTTCAACGCTGACACGAGGCAGTTCGCTGAGTACATTCAGCGCCGAACCCATATTTGAGAGCAGCGTTCCTGCCACGTTGGCATCAATACCGCCATGGGTCATCTTGTACTGCGGAATCTCCCCTTTCACTTCCACCCCCTTCAATATGTAGCTGTCGCGCTGCAGTTGGATGGTGTCGAGATGCTCTTGCGTGCAAAGACGATAGACAATCTTATAACCAATGAATGTGATGCGTGCAAGTATCTTGTGCTGCTCGTAGGGCACTACGAACTGTCCCGCCTCGTTACTGACTCCACCAGAGATGAGCGTTGAGTCAGCAGGATTGAGGATGGCGATATTGGCAAAGGGCACGGGTTGGCGGTTCTCATCAACGACTGTGCCCGTCAGGTGTCGCTCTGTCTTGTAGGTACACTCCACAAAGTATTTTTCACTGTCGCGTACAACGCGGACGGGATAGAAGCCAATTACCTTCATCAGGGCATCCTCAAGACTGAGGCGATCGAAGCTGCAGGTGACGATGAAGTCCTCCAAGTCATTGTAGACGAAGGCTATCTCATGGCGCTGGGTGGCGGCATTGAGGTCTTCGAGAACCTCTGAGAGCGGCTGGTTCTGATAGCTGCGTGACAGTTTCTGCGCCTGAGCTATGCTGACTGCTGCACACAGCAGTAGTATGATATATGTTTTCTTCATGATGATGTATGGCAATGATCAAGGTTTGAGAATCAGTTTGTCGCCTTCAACGGCGAGATTGACGTGGTCGAAATGGTTCAGATCGTTGACAACGGCCTCCACCTCATCGTTCCGTTCCCATTTATAATAAAGGCGCAGCTCATGAGCCCGGGGGTTCTGAATGTCGGTTATCTTATTATAATATGTAGCTATCTCATTCACCATCTCGTCAAGTGGCACGTTCTCGAAGATGCGTCTTGGCGCTATGCTGTCGGTCATCTCCTCTGGTTGCTTCTCCAAAGGTGAGGAGGTTTTGCCTACAGAACTGACCGTCAGGTGTTCTGCCTCTTTGGGAATGCTGGCAGAGGTGAACATCTTCACGGCTGCATAGGCAATGCCCGAGAGCATGAGCACGCCAACAATGGCTGCAGCTATCTGCATCCAGCCCCATAAGTGCTGCCTGGAGGCAAAGTGCCTCGCTTCGAATTTCTTCCATTCCTGCTCTTTGAGGCCGTCGGCAAGTCTTGCCTTGCCGTCTTCCGCCTCGAAGGCATCGGTACAGAGTTGCATGGTCTCATAGAACTCGCGACATTCTGCATCGGCAAGTAGTTCTTGCCAATCCTTGTCGCTATACTGCTCAGGACGTTCAGCCATCCTTAATAGTTTCTCGGTTTTGTCCATTGTCATCAGGGATTAAAGTGGTTCTTGATTTTTGTGAGTGCCTGGGCGAGGTGCTTATAGACTGCAGCCTCGCTTATGCCGAGTTCTTCAGCTATTTCCGCATAGGTCTTGCGGTGCTGATAGCGCATCTGAAACACGCGGAGCGTCTGTGGAGTGAGTTCTTGCCGGCTATAGTCAAGCACTTCTGACAGACGGTCTGTCTGTTCCTCTGCCGGCATCATCTCGACACTTTCGTCCTGCTGCAAGAGTCTGCTTGCGCGTTGCCTCACCTGCTTGCTGCGGACTATCTTCAGACACTTGTTGCGCACACAGGTCAGCAGGAAAGTCTGGGCGGTGTCGGCCTTCACCTCAATACCGTTGGTCACTATGCTTGCAAACACGTCGCTTACTACGTCGCGGCTCTCTTCATCATCATGCAGCATGATCCGCGCCAGCAGATACATTCTGTCGTAATGGTCTATGAAGAGTGACTTCACAGCCTCCTTGCTATTTCCGAGTTTTCCTGCTCGCCTACCCATAGCCTTTGTCATTTTCTGTCTTTTCTTTATCCCTAATACCCCTAAGTGGTCGGTTTCCCAACCCCTGAAAGCAAGAAATCGTGTACAGAATTACGGAATACTCCCCTAAACCGAGTGAAGGTTGGGGTATTACCTTCATCTGTAACATGCATCGGCAAAGGTACCAACTTTAATTGAGAATTGGCATTTCAGAATTGAAAATAATCATCGGTAGTAGTTTTTTTCGCTCTTCCCAATCCATTCTCCAATTGTTTCGTAATTTTGCAGCCAGTTATGAAAGCAACAAGCAAGATACCACAGGAGTGGAACAAAAAGCGCGATAATTGCGACAATTCTGTGGAATAAAAACGCTGATTTGTCGCTTTTTCCATGCTTCGTCGCAGGTAGAAACGCAAAAAACGCGATTAAACATGCGGATATTGCGGAAAAAAGCGTAACTTTGCGGTCAGAAACTAAAACACTGGCTTCATGCCAATACTGGTGTGGTAAAAGCCTCCTCACACCCTTCGTGAGCGAAAAAAATAACTTCATGGAAGAAACAAGCAAGATACCACAGGAGTGGAATAAATTCTATCTGAAGGATGTGTCGTTTGTCAACCTGATGACGCGGCGCATCTTCAACGTGCTGATTGTGGCCAATCCCTACGATGCTTTCATGCTGGAGGATGATGGTCGCATTGACGAGAAGATATTCGACGAATATATGGAGCTGGGCATGCGTTATCCGCCCACATTTACGCAAGTATCAACCACCGAGGAAGCCAACGAGGTGCTCAAGACCACCGACATAGACCTGGTCATCTGTATGCCGGGTAATGCCGACAACGATGCGTTCACGGTGGCTCGCGAGGTGAAGGCTGCTCATCCGAATATTCCCTGCGTAGTGCTGACACCGTTCTCCCACGGTATCACCAAGCGCATTCAGGACGAGGATATGTCGGTGTTCGACTACGTGTTCTGCTGGTTGGGCAATACAAACCTCATCATGTCAATCATCAAACTGCTGGAAGACAAGATGAACATTGAGCACGACATCAAGGAGGCTGGTGTGCAGATGATTTTGTTGGTGGAGGACAATATCCGCTTCTACTCTTCGGTATTGCCTAATCTATATAATTATATCCTGGCACAGTCGAAGAGATTCTCTACCGAGGCGTTGAATCCCCACGCAGCCGCCCAACGCAAGCGGGGACGTCCGAAGGTGGTACTGGCCACGAACTATGAGGAGGCCATGCAACTCTATGAGAAGTATCATGAGAACACGCTCGGTGTGATCAGCGATACACGTTTCCCCATGAAGATGGTGCCAGGACGGCTGAGCCACGTAGAGGAGGGAGACCCCGAGGCCGGTCTGAAACTGCTGCGCGAAATTCGACGCCGCGATGAGTATGTGCCGCTGATTCTCGATTCGAAGGAGACAGCAAACCGTGAAAAGGCAAAGGCAGAGGGATTCCACTTCATCGACAAGAACTCCACCAAGATGAATGTGGACCTGCATCATCTGATGGCAGAGCACATGGGATTTGGCGACTTCGTTTTCCGCGATCCTAACACCAAGCAAGAGATAGCCCGCATCACTTCGCTGAAAGAGCTGCAGGACAACATATTCAAGATTCCTGCCGACTCGCTGGTCCGACACATACGACGCAACCACATGAGCCGATGGCTGTGTGCACGTGCCATTTTCCCCGTATCGGCCTTCCTGAAGCATGTTACGTGGCACAAGCTGCAGGACGTGGATGCCCACCGCCAGATTATCTTCGATGCCATTGTGCAGTATAGAAGGATGAAGAACATAGGCGTGGTGGCTGTGTTCGACCGCCTGAAATTCGATGCCTATAGCCACTTCGCACGAATCGGCGAAGGATCTTTGGGAGGTAAAGGCCGCGGACTGGCTTTTCTCGACAACATCATCAAGCGACATACTGAGCTGAATCAGCATGAGCAGGCACAGGTGATGATACCCAAGACGGTAGTACTCTGCACCGACTTCTTCGATGAGTTCATGGAGAAGAACAATCTCTATCCCATCGCCCTGAGCGATGCTCCCGACGAGGTGATTCTGCAGCACTTCCTCCGGGCACAGCTGCCCGACTCGCTGATAGCCGACTTCTTCACGTTCTTCGACGCCGTGAAGTCACCCATTGCAGTACGCTCCAGCTCGTTACTTGAGGACTCGCACTATCAGCCCTTTGCCGGCATCTACTCCACCTACATGATTCCCTATCTGGCCGATAAGTACGAAATGCTGCGGATGCTGGCTTGTGCCATCAAGGGCGTCTATGCCTCGGTCTACTATAAAGACTCCAAGGCTTATATGCTGGCAACGCAGAACGTGATTGACCAGGAGAAGATGGCAGTTATCTTGCAGGAGGTGGTGGGTAAGCGGTATGGCGACCTTTACTATCCGACGTTCTCAGGCGTGCTGCGCTCGCTGAACTATTACCCCATTGGCGATGAGACGGCCGAGGAGGGCATTGCCTCGCTGGCATTGGGCCTGGGCAAGTATATCGTGGACGGCGGGCAGACATTGCGGGTATCGCCCTATCACCCCACGCAGGTGCTGCAGACCTCTGAGATGGAAACGGCACTCCGTGAGACACAGACCCGTTTCTATGCACTCGACATGAGTCATGTGGGCGGCGACTTCAAGGTGGACGATGGTTTCAACATCAAGAACCTCCGTGTGAAGCAGGCCGATGCCGATGGTTCTCTGACCTATATTGCATCAACTTACGACCCTGTAGACCAGGTCATACGCGATGGTATCTACGAAGGTGGACGAAAGATCATCTCATTCTGCGGCGTGTTGCAGCAGGGTATCTTCCCTCTGCCCGAGCTTCTGCAGCTGGCTCAGAAGTTCGGTGCCGACGAAATGCGCCGTCCTGTAGAAATAGAGTTTGCCTGCAACCTCAACAACGACCGTACAGGAGAACTGTACCTGCTACAGATCCGTCCCATTGTCGATTCCAAGCAGGTGCTGGATGAAGACCTTCGGAAAATTCCTGATGCCGACTGCCTGCTGCGCTCCAACAACTCGCTAGGACACGGTATTTCGGAAGATGTCTACGACGTGGTTTATGTGAAAACTGACGAGACGTTCACGGCTACCAACAATCCCACTATTGCCTCGGAGATTGAGCAGATTAACCAGCGTTTCCTTAACGAAGAGAAGAATTACGTGTTAATTGGACCGGGACGATGGGGAAGCAGTGACTATTGGCTGGGCATACCCGTGAAGTGGCCTCACATCTCTGCCGCCCGTGTTATTGTGGAGGCAGGACTGAAGAACTACCACGTAGATCCATCGCAGGGCACTCACTTTTTCCAGAACCTCACCTCGTTTGGCGTTGGATACTTTACCATCAACACCTATACCGGAGATGGATTCTTCCAGAAAGATGTGCTCGACCAGATGCCTGCTGTGGAAGAAACTGACTATGTACGACACGTCCGCTTCGAACAGCCCATGAAGATCATGATGGATGGTAAGAAACAGACGGGTGTGATACTGTTGCCTAAGGGGGAGTAAATGCTCCCCCTTTATCTTCTCTTACTTCTATTTCAGCTTCCCATTATTCTTATAGAACTCATCGAGCTGACGGAAGCAGTGGCGATTGATGATTTCCTCTAATTTGCGGTCGTGGTTGTGACGGAGGTAAGGAAGGGTGCCGCCGAACACCATCAGCTCACCATTCTCCTTGGTGTAGGGCTGCCATCCCGGGAGTCCTGGCTTGCCATCATGGGCGAACTGCGCCCAGACGGAACTCAGGAGTTCACCCCACAGCTTATTGGCTTCAAGGGTTTCCTGTGACAGTTGGCTGTCATAGTGATGAGCCACGTTGAAGCAGTATTTCAGCTCGGCGCCGTGAGCGGAGCCTTTGGCGCTGCCGCTGGCCTTGTCCTTCTCTGTAACAGTATACATATAGGTATAGGTATCGGCCTTGCGTTTGCCGCCAATGGCATCGGCGGTGATGATGGTCTTGGGACGGAACAGCCAGTCGATGCTCAGCAGGTCTTGCGGCGTATGGACAGGATAGGCTTCCTTGAAGGCAGCCATATAGGCATCGGTCTCGTCGCCGAAGGTACGCTGCAACTCAGCACGGGCTTCCTCCATCGTCATCTGCTGATTGTAGCGCTGGCGCTGCAGTTCGTTGAAGGTTGTGCCTATCATGAGGGGAACGTCATCACTGATGCCGGCAAAGCCAGGCTGGAAGGGCTGTTGCAGCAATGACTCGCCATCGGGCGTAGGGCCGAAGCCCCACATCATGGGTGTGCCGGGCCGACGGGTGCCAATGCTGGCAGCCATGGCACGCTGACCGGCAGCATAGAGTTCCTTGTAAGGTACATCCTTGATTTTATCCACATCCTTTTTGTCGATGCCTAATTCCTTGAGCACCGCCTCGCCTAACTCCTCGGTCATGGATTTCGTGTTGACATTGAGGATGGTGCCGCTCATGATGATGGCTTTATGGAAGAGCCCCCTGGCCTTTGGCATGCACATCAGCGTACCCACCTTGCCGCCTCCGCCCGACTCGCCGAAGATGGTGACGTTGTCTGGGTCACCACCGAACTTCTCAATGTTGTCACGTACCCATTCGAGTGCCTGCACGGCATCGAGCATACCGACGTTGCCGCTGTACTTATACTTGGCACCACAGGTGGAAAGGTCGAGGAATCCGAGAATGTTCAGGCGGTGGTTGATGCTCACCACTACTACGTCTTTCTTTGCCAGGCACATACCAGGATCCCAGGCCGAGGTGCCGCTGTCGAAACCGCCGCCATGAAGCCACAACATAACGGGCTTCTTTGCCTTCACATCGGTTGTCCACACGTTCAGTACGCAGCACTGCTCCGACATCTCGTCTTCCGACATCGGACGATTGGTCTGCTGCATGGTCATGGGTCCCCAGTGGTCACAGACACGCAGGCCTTTCCATTTCTCTACAGGCTGTGGAGGCATGAAACGCTCTACCTTGGCATATGGGATGCCGAGGAATGCAGTCGTTCCTTCCTGGTCAATGCCCTGCACCAGTCCGTTGGTGGTGCTGACAATCGGCTCCTCAACGAAGGCTTCCATGATGGCTGTTGGGGCAGCCTGACTGTTGAAGGCCCCCAACGGATAGTGACCGGGCAGACATTGCGGCTCCCAATAGAACACGCCACGGCAGCGGTCATCCGTCTCTGTACGGGCTTCGCGAATGACACGGCTCAGCTGACGACGTCCTTCCTCCATCACCTCGGGGTGCTGTTCATCAACCTCGTAGCCCGTCTCGACAATCATTACGTCGCAGCCATACTTGCGGCTGACGTGACGGATATTGCTTATGCAGTCCGTAATGATGCTGTCTGGGTTGAGTTCCGGATGATCCTTACGAGCCCAATAGGGATAGAGCGACATTCCCACCATGTCGAACTTTCCGCCATATTTGCGCACGATGTCGAGGTTGTAGTCGTAGAGCGACTGTTTGTGGCCACGGTCCAGATGCACAATGACAATGGCCTGAGGCAAGACCTCCTTGACGGCATCGTAGCCGGCACGTATGAATCCGGCATACTGCTTGGGGTTCTTCTCTATGTGTCCTAGAGGCCAAAGCAGCCCGTTCGCCGTCTCGTTACCCACCTGCACCCAGCGTGGTTCCACGCCATTCTCTTTCAGCAGCGTCAGCACCTCTATAGTGTGCTGTCTCAGATCACGTTTCATCTGCTTGAAACTGTGGCCCTGCCAGGCAGCTGGTATGGGTTGCTGTCCGGGATCTGCCCAGGAATCAGCATAGTGGAAGTCAATCATCACATCCATGCCTAATCGTTTTGCACGGAGAGCCATGGCCAGCACTTCCTCCTTTCCGCACACACCGTTTTTAGGATTCACCCATACTCTCAGACGAACAGCACCTATCTGGTAGTCGTTTCTCAGCAATTCCAGACATTCGCGTTCCTTTCCTTGGCGGTCATGGAATTTCACTCCGCGTTGTTCCTGCCCTGTCAGGAAACCCACGTCGGCTCCTTTGACAAAGTCCTGCTGAACTACCTGCCCATGTGAAATGGAGACCAACATGAGCAGAATAGCAATCGTAGAAAATCGTTTTAAAATCATTAGGCTTTTTATGAATAATGTATGTTACAGGTGGCAAAGATAAGAAAAATACTTTAAATGTAGCATGGAAAAAGTGACAAAACGTTTAAAAAAACTCAAATATTGTGTCACTTTTGTTTAAGTTAATGAAATTTTAGCTACATTTGTGCCCAAATGGGCACGCTTTTCATCGTTCCTACTCCAGTAGGCAATCTGGAAGACATGACTTTCAGAGCCATCAGGATACTCAAGGAGGCCGACCTCGTGCTGGCTGAGGACACCCGTACGTCAGGTGTCCTGTTGAAGCATTTCGAAATACGTCCAGCGGCACTCATGTCGCATCATAAGTTCAATGAGCACGGCACCACGAACTCAGTTGTGGAACGGTTGTTGGCAGGACAGAACGTGGCACTCATCAGCGATGCAGGCACACCAGGCATCAGCGACCCGGGTTTCTTCCTGGTACGCGAGGCCGTCAGAGCTGGCATTGAGGTGCAGACATTGCCTGGAGCCACCGCCTTTGTGCCGGCACTAGTATCCAGCGGATTGCCTTGCGACCGATTCTGCTTTGAGGGTTTCCTGCCTCAGAAGAAAGGACGTCACACGCGTTTGGAGAGCCTTCGCAACGAGGAGCGAACGATGGTGTTCTATGAGTCACCCTTCCGTGTGGTAAAGACACTCCAGCAGTTTGCCGAGGTATTTGGCCCTGAGCGTAAGGCTAGCGTGTGCAGAGAGATATCCAAGATACACGAGGAGTCGGTACGTGGCACCCTGAGCGAACTTATCGCCCACTTTACAGAGACACCGCCCAAGGGGGAAATCGTGTTGATAGTAAGCGGATGTGAAGCCTCCCCCACCCCTTCCAAAGAAGGTGGGAAGAAAGAGAAAGTCAAGAAATCATAAACTATAAAAACATAAAGCATTATGAAGAAAATTGCATTTTTTGCAGTATGTGCCCTTGCAATCACAGGTTGTAAGGACCAACAGCCCAAGGTAGATCTTGCGGCTATTCAGCAACGTGATTCACTTGAGCAGATCATTGCCCAGAAGGACAATGAGATCAACGACATGATTGCCACCCTCGGCGACATTGAGGAGGGCTTCCGTGAGATTGACGAGGCTCAGGAGCGCGTGGCCATTGCCAAGCAGGGTGAGGGAACCAGCTCGAAGGCTCGTATCCAGGAGAACATCCAGTTCATCAAGTCGGCCATGAAGCAGAACAAAGAACTCATTGCCAAGCTGAAGCAGCAGCTGCGCGAGAGTACGTTCAACAGCGATGCGCTGAAGCGTATGATTGACAGCCTCACCCAGCAGATGGAAGAGAAAGACCGCCAGTTGGAGCAGCTGCGTGAGGAGCTCGATGCACGCGACATCCATATTGCCGAGCTTGACGAGCAGGTGGCCAACCAGAACGATGCCATCAACAATCTTGCCAACGAGAGCAGCGAGAAGACCAATGTCATCAACAATCAGGACAAGCAGCTGCACACAGCATGGTTTGTCTATGGTACCAAGGACGAGCTACGCCAGCAGAACATCCTCGACAAGCACGGCAAGGTGCTGCAGGGTAACTTCAACAAGGACTACTTTACCAAGATTGACTACCGTGTGGACAAGGAAATCAAGTTCTACTCCAAGTCGGCCGAGATGCTTACTGCCCATCCTTCTGCCAGCTACGAGCTGACCCGTGACGCCAACAAGCAGTACAGTCTCCGCATTACCGACCCCGATGCTTTCTGGTCTACCAGTAAGTACCTCGTTGTAGTGGTGAAATAGTATTATCCAACTTACCCATACAAATTTACGACCACGCTCCAAAGCTTCGGAGCGTGGTCGTTTTGCGTATGCGGAAGTTGTAAGAAGCTACATGCTGAAACGGGGACAGCATCATCTCTCCTACTCACCCTGGACCCTTTTCCCATCGACGGTGAATCGTTCTCCGTTCTTCTCAATGACGAGACGACCCCGATACAGGTGTTTCGTGGGTGTAGTGGCAGGTGTGTTGTTGGTGGTGACATCGCTGATGCCAGAGGAAACAAGTTCTCCTGCCTCCAGTTTGATGCAGTCGTACATGAATCCGCCGTTGCTGCCGTTGCCTGTCATGGTGAGTGCAATGGTATTGGCACCCTTCTTGAGTCTTGAGGCATCGAAGTCGAGCGTCAGCAGATGGTAGCGTCCACTGTTGACAGCACTTCGATAGGTGGCAGCATCATTGAAACCTGGCTTCCATGTGCCGACCTGGGACCCATTGGCTTTCACCGTCACCGTGGAGCCATTGCCCGTGCAACCTGCCAACGATGCAGTCAGATGAGCCTTGCCGCCATAGGTCTTGTCCAGAGTGAAGGCAATGTTCCACGTGCCGTCCTTCTGCACCTGGGCGTAATACCAGTCTGTCTGCTCGTTGCTTTCACCGACGGTGAAGGTAAGGTTCTTTGGCACTTCATTCCACAGGCCATACTGGCGTTCTGCATCGCTGAAGTGGAACTCGCTGCTGCGGCGGTCGTTCTGCCCTATCATCCAAAGCATCTCAGCATATTTACGTGGAGTCCATGTGATGATTCCCAAGTCGTTGCCGCCGGCATTGACGGTGATATCGTCCTGCTCCAGCATATCGGTCACCTCGCCGGCCTTGGCGTAGGCAAAGAGATGGTATGTTCCTGGACGAACGTTATCAATGGAAAAGTCGCCGTTCGCATCGGTCAGTGTCCAGAACTGGTAGCCGCGTGTCATTTCGTAGGGGTCTTTACCCTTCTCTTGCGCCAGCACGATGCGCACGCTGTCGTTGCGTTGGCCTGTAGTGACGCTGAGGTGACCTTTCACGGTGCCACGCTCGCGAGGATAAAGCTTGTTCTCAAACCACTGATAGGGCCAAGACTCAGCCTCCTTGACAGCCTGGTTGCGGGCAGAGCTGACAGGATTCTTGCTATAGGTGGTGCAGATGAGAAACGGCCCGTAAAGCTTCTGTTCCCCTTCGTCCAGCACCATTGCCTGACCGCCGAAGTGCTCGCCTTGCAGCATCTGTATGGTGATGGGCGACTTGCTGGTGGCGTGAACCGTCAGCTCCTGGCGTTCACAGCCTCCATTGATCCACTCGTAACTGACAGGGATATTGTAGAGGCCATAGTAAGTATTGTCGCGCAAACCGTGCAGCGTGTCGCGCTCCACGTAGTTCGCCCAGTTGTACTTGGTGTAGATGCTGCCGTCGGCCAATCTGTAGGTGGCATCCTGGATGGTGTTCTCCTCCTTCTCGGCTGTGGCCATTTCGCTGTTCGAAGGAATGCGTCCGTTCATACGCCAGTCCACGTAGCCATTCAACATGGTTTCAGCGAGACGGGAGCACACACGAGCCTCCTTGATGGGCTCTGAGGCCGACGTTGCCGTACCCGTTGCAACGACATAGGTATAGATGCCCGGCACACCTTTGCGCATGATGAAGCCCTGTTCGAAGATGGTGTTGCCCGATGTGGCACTGTAGAGCACTTCGCAATGCTCGGCCGTCTGCTTGATGACAGTCACCTTCGATGGGCTCAGACCTTTGTTGCCTTGCGCTGTCGTATAGTCGAAATAAATGCCGTTGCTGGCCAGAAACTCGGTGCCCTTGCGTTGTAGTGAGCTGACACGCCCGCTGCTGTTGATGGTGATGCTCCATGTGCCATCGGTCATCTTCGTGGTCATACCGCTGACCGACATCGTTAAATCGCCGTCGGCAGCCATTGCGGCTGCCGACAGTATAAAGGAACAAATGGTTAAAAATATGATTCTCATAATGTTACTTCACTTGCTGACCGATGGCATTGAAGATACCGTTGGCAGTCTCAATGAGAACCTGACCGTTCTTGGCGACCTTGCGGATGACGGACTTCAGGGCGGCCTTGGTCTCAATGATACCATCAGGATCCTCAGGTGCATCGGTAGAAGCATAGATAATGATAACATCCAGTCCCTGGTTGCCATTGCCTCCAGCCTTCAGCGTGATGTCAGTGGCCTCGGTGATGGTCAGCAGATCGCTCTCAACCTCCGTCCAGTTGGTGGCAGTAGCCGAAAGGTAAATCTCGTTGTCCTCACCTTCGCCCTTCGACAGTGTGCAAATGTAGCTTGGGGTCTTCTCGGCATCGAAGAGCACGGCACGAATCTTGTAGGTGCCGGGCTGCAGCGTCACCAGCTTGGTGTCTTCTGTAACATAGGCAGCCTTACCCATAGAGGAACGAATCTCGGCATTACCGCTTGTGCAGAGAACAGCACCTGCAATATCCTCACCCTCAGAGAGGTAGACACAACCCTCGTAGGCAGTCTTCTTGTAGCTGACGGCAAAGGTTGTGTCGCCCTTCAGTTCAAAAGTCTCCTTAAACTCCGTGCCCTTAGTTCCATGAGTGTATACATTGCCACTGGCATCGGCAAGCCAATACGGATAAGCCACCTTCACGCTTGAGCCGGTCACATCAGGAGTCAAGGGAACAAGTTCCTTCAGCACAACAGCATTGTCATCTTCAGTGTAGGCTGCTACCACGTTGTAGTTACACGGAAGCTTCGGCTGGGCTTTTTCAATGTTCACAGTCTTCAGCAGACAGTTGCTGAAACGGAAAGTAATGTCACCGGGAGTCACAACCTCGAACTTAAAGTTAGCGTATTTAGAATCCAACTGTATAGAGTCTTTCACTCCCGTCGAAGCCTCGAACCCTTCAGGAGCAATGGCAGCGCCGTTCAAAGCCTGAATACACGTGAACTTCGATGAGGAAGCCTTCGTAGCACGGTTGGCGTTGAAGATGATAACATCACCCTCCTCACAATCGGGAATAGTCATAAACTGGTTGTTGCCGTTGAAACAGATCAGGTCCTTGTACGAGCCCTCGGTGTCACCAACATAGAACACCTTGTTGCCGAACTTGAAGAGCAGGTCCTCGGTCATGGGCAGGGCGGTTCCGTCGGGAAGCATAATCTCCTCATAGTCGCGTGCAGGCACATAGAAGCGGTGAGTGGTTGCGTCATTCTTCTGGATGTCCATAAATTTGGTTACATCCTCATTCTCACTGCCAGCAACATTGGTGGAAGCCTCAGCAACAATCTGTGCGGCAGAAGCCTCGTCAATAATGAATGTCCACGACATCTTGCGCTCAGCGCCACGGGTCTTGAAGTTCAGTGCATAGCCTCCTTCGGCAGCCAGTTCGGCTCCGTCAACCTTCACTGAGGTAATCTTCAGCGTGTAGTCAGTAGAAGGCTGCAGTTCGAACTCAGCCACATCAAAGGTCACACCAGCAGCAAAAGTTCCCTCGACACCATCGAACTCATTGTCGTTGAAACTGCCGGCCAGTACAAATGTAGTGGCGCTTGGGTCCTCAACACCAGCGACGTTGGGGAAAGTCACTGTGATTTTCCCATTGGCGGGATTGATCTTCTTGCCGTCAGCAATACTGAACTTGATGTCACCCAACACTACCTGAGCAATAGTAGTCAGGCAGAAAAAGAAAGCCATAAAGGCGAGCGTAAAAAGTTTCTTCATAAACTAAGTTGTTTTTTTGATTTATAGATCGTTTATCATTTGTCATTTAGAACACAGGAAGCTCTCTCCATAACGCGATGCAAAAGTAAGCAAAAAAAACCATATCCCTGTCTAAAGCCCGCCGTTTTTTATTGAAATTAACATTATCAGAACAAGCAGCAAAGTCTCTATGCACTCAAGGGTACAATACTCTCGCAAAACGAAGGAAGGAGAAAATGCCAAATAGATGCATCTTGACCAGGTGCAGACGACCTCACCTTCTAGAGACCCAGCCTCGGAATCCTGACCGTTGAATGCCAGAAGGACAACTCCGATTGACAGTGATAGTTAGAAAAGCAATCCCTACACGTCAAAAAACGTGTAGGGAAAGATTCTCCAAAAGATGAACGAATCACCAAACAAATTCCTGATCAGGCATTGGACACCTGTTCATGTCTTCCTTAAATCGCACTGTGGATGAGATAAAGACCTCTGGATGAGTATGGTTAGTATCAAACTCAGTCAGAACTCGAGATCCTTGCCGCGGTAGAACTGGATGAGGGCGTGCTGATAGATGTTCTCGTAGCGTGCCTGAACGAGGTCGGACTCAGCCTTGAGGTAGTTGTTCTTCGACTCGTTGAACTCGGTGATGGTAGCTTTTCCGTTCTCGTACTTCGCCTGGGTGAGTTTGAAGGCGTCACTGCTGCTTTGGACAGCCTGCTCGGAGGCCTTCTCCTTGGCTTGGGCGTTCTGTGCATTGTAATAGACCTGCTGAATATCCTTGTAGAGCGTCTTCTTGGTGTTGTCGAGTGTGAGCTGGGCATTTTCCTGCTCGATACGGGCATTGCGTATATTGTTGCGCGTTGAGAAACGGTTAAAGATAGGTACACTCAAATTCAGACCGATGTACTGCGAGAAATTGTTTTTCAGCTGTTTGCCAAAGGCATCGGACTTAAAGCCACTGGTGGTGTAGTAGTTGGTTCCGAGGCCGCCGCTGAGCGATAGCGTGGGCAGATTGCCTGCCTGGGCAATCTTGATGCTGTGATCAGTGCCTTTGAGACGGAGCTGCTGTGCGGCTATTTCGGGCTTGATACCAAGGGCGTCGGCATAGATGATGTCGGGAGTAAGTGCAGAAAGTTCCATTAATGTGGACTCGCTCTTGATGTCGGGCTCAATGATGGAAAAACCTTCGGGCGAAGGCAGTTCGAGCAGCTGGGTGAGAGTGAGAATGGCCAGTCGGGTGTTGTTGTCGGCCTGAGTGGCGGTGAGGGTGCTGTTGGCAAGTGTAGCACGCTGCTGAGACAGTTCTGCCTCAGAGGCCTTGCCGTTAGCAACGAGTGCCTGCAGGCGAGCAACCTGGTCTGAGTCGATGGAAACTTGTCGTCTGGCCACTTCGCCCATCTCCATGTTGTAGAGAATCTGTACGTAGGCCTGTGCCACCTCCATACGGATGTCGTTCTTCGCCTTTTCCAAGTCAGCGGTGGCAGCCTCGAGGTTAAGCTGGTTCAGCTTGATCTGGTTAGGGATCTGGAAGCCTGTAAAAATGGGGATACTCGAGCCGAGTGAGAGGCTGGTTGACGAGGTATTGGTGTTGGTGTAAGTGTTTTGAGCGGTAAGGCCACGTCCGAAGGAGAAATTCTGGCCGACGGAGCCGCTAAGATCAGGCAGTCGGGAGTTCTTGGCGGTGGAGAGTTGGATTTCCTGCTGCCGGCAATGGTTCTGCTGCTGCTTGATGCTGATGTTATGCTCTACGGCGTAGTCGCAACACTCGCGGAGACTCCAATGGCGCTCGACAACGGCGGTACTGTCGCCTGCGGAGAAGGCAGGGAGGGGGAAAGTGAAGGCTGCTGTGACACAGCAACATAAGATAACGTTTTTCATAAGGCTCTACTCTTTAGAATCGTCGTCGATGATGATGGTCATAAGGCTTTACTCTTTGGTATCCTCGTCGGTGATGATTTCAGGGCCGCGCACCTTGTCCTTCACCGTGATGCCCTTCTTGATCTCAATGTTCACGCCGTCGCTGAGGCCGGTCTCAACGTACCTACGCTCGTACTGTTTCTCCTTCCCCTCGCCCTTGATGACGTAGACGAATGTGGAGTCACCGCTGAACTCAATGGCGCTCTCTGGAACGCTGAGCACCTTGTCGGCATGAGCCAGTACTATCTCGGCATTGGCACTATAGCCCGAGCGGATCTTACCACCCTCGGCGAGTTTCACGGCTGCCTTGATTTCAAACTGGTTGGCTCCGTTGCTTTCAATCGCCTTTGGCGAAATATACTCCAGGTTGGCATCGAACTTCAGATCCTGCAATGCGCCGATGGTTATCTTCATGGGCATACTGATGACCAGCTGCCCCACCTCGGTCTCGTCGATGTTTCCACGGAAAATGAGTTCGTTCATGTTGGCCACCGTGGCAATGGTGGTACCGTCGTTGAATGTATTGCTAAGGATAACACTGTTACCCACCTTCACGGGTATATCAAGGATGACACCGCTGATGGTGGAACGAATCAGGGTTGAAGACGCCTTGGCGTTGGACTTGCTTACGCCGTCGCGCACCACCTCAAGGGCGTCCTGGGCGGCTGTTCTTTCGTGCTTGGCCTGCTGCAGGTTGATTTTGCTCTTGTCGTACTCGTCGTCGCTTACGAGTTTTTGCTCGTGCAGGTTCTCCATACGCTTGTAGTCAACCTCAGCCTGCTTCAGGTTGATGTCGGCGAGGCGCACGCGCATCTCGGCGCTTGAGAGCTGGCTCATGTCGGGAATGACCTTCACCTTGGCAATGACGTCACCTACGTTGACATGGTCGCCAGGCTCCTTCAGCAGCTCAGAGATGATGCCCGAGATCTGCGGCTTGATATTGACCTCGTTCCTCGGTTCGATCTTACCGGTGATGATGGTGGTTTTCTGGATGCTGTCCACCGTCGGTGTGAATTCGTTGTAGACAACTTCCTTGGGCTGGCTCTTCTGCCAGAGGAACACGAACGTTCCGATGAAAATGGCGGCAATGACAGCTGCCACAATCAGCTTGATGTACTTCTTCATACTATTTTTATGTTTATTGTTTTCTTTAATTGAAATCATTCTTATTCATCGCGCATGGCGTCTACGGGTTTGATGGCCATGGCGCGGGCGGCGGGAGCGAGGCCAGCGAGAATGCCGAGGCTGCTCACCACGAAGGCACAGAAGATGGCAGTCCAGAATCCTATCTGGAAATGGGCCTCGATGATGCCGTCCTCAGTGTTATACATCTCCAGCATTTGGAGTATCATCACGCCGAAGAGTATTCCAGACATGCCTGCTACGAGCGTGAGCACGATGCTCTCGGAGATAATCTGACCCAGTATGTTGCGCGGCGTAGCGCCGATGGCGCGACGAATGCCTATCTCCGTGGTGCGCTCGCGGACGGTCACCATCATGATGTTCGACACGCCGATGGCGCCGGCAAGAAGTGTGCCGAGACCCACGAGCCAGATAAGAATGTTGACGCCCTTGAAGAGATTGTTGATCATCTGGAACATCAGTTCGGTGTTGAACACGCCGCAACCCTCCTCGTCAGTTGGGTCGACGTAGTGTGCGCGGGCGATGGTTTCGCGGATGCGCGGCGTGATCTTCGACATGATGACCCCCTCGCGGCCAGTGGCGGCTATGAGGTCAACCTCGTTTCCACGGTTGAACGCGGCCTGCATCATGGTGATGGGGATGGTGATTTTCTCCTCGGCACGGCCGTTGAACGAGATGCCGTTCGAGTTGTAGTCCACGCCGATGACCTCGAAGTAGGTAGAGTCCACGCGAATCTTCTTGCCGCATGGGTCGCCGCCCTCTTTGAACAGGTCTTTGTAGATTTTCTTGCCGATGACGCATACCTTGCGTTGTTCACGGATATCCATGTCGTTGAGGAAGCGGCCGTAGTACATTTTGGGCTCGATGACCTTCGTGAGTTCTGGCATGGTGCCCTGGATGCGTGGTGTCGTCTTCTGGTCGCCGTAGTAAGCGGTGTTGCTGCCACCCCAGCGCGAGAAAAGTATGGGCACGGCGGCGTTAAGCTCGGGCACCTGCTGCTTCAGGCGGTCGATGTCCTTGTATTCCATGCTCCACCAGCGGCCCTTGCGAAATCCCTTGTAGGGTTTGGTGGTCTGCTGTGCCCAGATGATCACGGTGTTCTGTGCGAAACCCTCGAAGTTTTTGTCGAGCTTCTCCTTCAGGCCCTTGCCGCCGCCCATGAGCGCAACGAGCATGAAGACGCCCCAGAACACACCGAAGCCGGTGAGGAACGATCGCGATTTGTTGCGCGTGAGGGTGTCTAAAACCTCTCTGTATGAATCAATATCTATTCTCATAATCTATTCTGCTCTTAATGCTTCGATTGGTCGGATTCTTGATGCCTTATATGCGGGGATGAGGCCGGCGATAGTGCCCGCGATGATCATCACCATCGTCGCCTCGAAGCAGACGTCAAGCCCAACGGTCGGGTCGACGAATAGCGTAATCTTCTCGACGCCTAAGTCAGTCACCTCGTGGCCAAGCGTGGCGTCCATATACTCGTTGGCACCGATGCCGAGCAACATGCCGACGTATCCGAAGAACGTGGTGATGATGACGCTCTCGACGATGATGAGCCTCAGGATGCTCCAGGGCTTCGCGCCGATGGCCTTTCTTATTCCAAACTCGTGGGTACGCTCCTTCACGGTGATGAGCATGATGTTCGACACGCCGACGATGCCGCTGAGCAGCGTGAACAGGCCGATGACCCAAAGGAACGTGTGGATGATGGCGATGCCCTGGTCCATCTGCATGCTTTGGGTGTAGCCGTTCCAGATCCAGATGGCGCGCTCGTCGTCGGGATGAGCCTGGTGGTTGGCGTTGAGCCTGCGGCGGTAGTCTTTCTCGAAGGCGGTGTTGGCATCCTCTGTCGTCAGGCCATGGAACGTGAACTCGATGTTGCCGATGCTGTTGCTGTTGGCGCCATAGATGCCCTTAATGGTCGAGTAGGCGGAATAGGCGTTGTTTTCACCATCGCCGCGACTCTTGTAGATGCCTACCACCTTGAATGAGAGGTTGCCCACCTTCACAAACTTGCCGAGCAGCGTCTTGTAGTCCTTCGGCTCCAGCTCCTTGGCCTGGCGGTCGTTCAGTACAATCACCTTGCGGCGCTCGCGCTGGTCAATCTCGTTGACGAAACGTCCGCAGATGAGCGGCCGCTTCGTAATTTTGGTGTGGACAGGAAACACACCCTCAATCTGGATGCTCATATACTGCTCGCCGTTGCTCACCACCGAGCTGGCGTAGTAGCAAGCGCCCACTTCGTCGATGTTCTTCCTGAATTCCGACTCCGTAGCACTCAGGTCTTTCGTGTTCAGGTTGATCCAGCGGCCTTCGCTCAGTCCGTTGTAGGCCATCGACGTCGTGCCGCCGTAAACCTCCATCGAACTTGTTAGGAAGTCGCCGCTCATCTTCATCGTAGCGTTGATAAGACCGTTGCCGGCGCCCAACAGCACGATAATCATGAAGATTCCCCAGGCCACTGCAAAGCCCGTAAGCGTAGTCCGCAGCTTGTTGCGCCGCGCCGTCTGCCATATTTCTGTGATAATGTCTCGCATAGCCTATTTCATAATTCCTCCGCTGCCGAAGGGTGAAGCATTGTGGCTGAGGTTCTCCTCTATCTGTCCGATGATGCCATCCTTGATATGTACTATCTTGTTTGTCTCGTTAGCCACACCGCTCTCGTGAGTTACCACAACGATGGTCATGTTCTCCTCCTGATTGAGTTGCTTGAGCAACTGCATCACCTCCACAGAGGTTTTCGAGTCGAGTGCGCCCGTAGGCTCGTCGGCCAGGATAATCTGTGGACGGGTGATGAGTGCTCGGGCTATGGCAACACGTTGTTTCTGTCCTCCCGACAGTTCATTGGGGTAGTGCTCCGCCCAATCCAGTAATCCTAAACGGTCCAAATAGTCTAAAGCCATCTGGTGGCGCTTGCGGCGGCTGACCCCCTGATAAAATAATGGTAATTCCACGTTTTCCACGGCTGTCTTAAACGAGATGAGATTAAAGCTTTGGAAGATAAAGCCTATCATGCGGTTCCTGTAGTCGGCCGCCTTACGCTCCGACAGGTTCCAGATGTGAACACCTGCCAACTCGTAGGTACCCGAGTCGTAATTGTCAAGAATGCCGAGAATGTTCAGCAAGGTACTCTTGCCTGAGCCAGAAGCACCCATGATGCTGACGAACTCTCCCTTGCCAATGTCGAGCGAGATGCCCTTGAGCACATGAAGCGGCTGTGCACCGTAATAGGTTTTGTTAACGTCTTGTAAATGAATCATATTTAGTTCTTTTTACCTTAGTTCTGTCTTATTGACGCTGCAATAGTACAAAAAGTTGCAGGAGTCACCAAATTTTTGGGATAATTAGCACGTATTTGTGACGAATAGCTTGCCTTTTCGCCTTGGCAGGGGATAGTGACGAATGGCTTACATCTTCTCCCATGCTTCGTCCACTTCTTTGATGTCGATGCCGAGCAGCTGCATCTGCCGGAACAGCTCGGGCAGACGTTCTTGCATAAATTCTTTCTTGCGCTCACGCAGTATCTTTTTCTTGGCACCTGGGGTGACGAAGTAGCCCAAGCCGCGCTTATTATAAATAATGTTCGCGCGAGCCAACTCGTCGTAGGCCTTCACCGCCGTGTTGGTATTCACCTCAAGGAGCACGGCGTACTCACGCACCGACGGTATGCGGTCGTCATCCTTGTATTTACCTGCCAGTATCTCGTCCATCAGCCTATCGGCCATCTGGATGTATATCGCTTTGTCGTTAGTGAAATTCATACGTTCGCAAATTTATGGGTTACAACCTGCCAGCGGCAGAACAGCCAGTAGGCCAGCCAGGTGAAGAGGACAGTAAGGCCGACATGGACGGTAATCCGGATGATATTGGATAGCATAATAGCTTCTTCAGTAGTGAATGGTGTGTCGCGATAGCGAAACATATTGGCCGTTGCAACGAGGCCGGCAAATGCGATGACAACCACGGCAGAGGTGGCAATGAAGTGGAACTTCCTGAAGAATACGCCGCCCAGCAGGAAGAAGGCATGGAGAGCAATGAGGGTGGTGTACTCCGAGGTGACGCTCAGTGGGTTGTCGCCCGTGTACTCTCCTGACGGGAAGGTCCGCGTATGGGGGAATATCTTGAAGAAATCGTCAGCAGCCGACTGCACGGGGTAGTCTGTCGTCGCGAGGTAGGCCATGTGAATCAGGTCGGCCACAAAGAACGTCAGCAGGCCTCCCACTACGGAGAATACCAGCAGGTAAATCCAGCGCGACAAGAATTTTTCCAAGTTCGAGGCCGGCAGCATTAGCCAGGCAATGCGCTGTTGCTTCTTCTGCTCGCCACGATAGAGCGTGCTGACGCTGATGAGGAAGAAGATGAACATAGCTATTGCGCTAAAAGCACCTACTCCCTCGCAGATGGCAGAGATATGCAACCGTAGACTTTCTTCGGGATCTATATAAACATAAGTGGTACTATGATACCCGATGTTATGGGCAAACCAGAAGAAGAACAGATAGAGCAGCACCATACAGAGCGCACCCCACATCATGGCCTTGCGACCTTCAAAGAAGTCGAGCTTCAGCACGCGACTGAAGCGTGTCATATCAAACTGTTTCATTTTACCAATCCTTTCGTTACGGCGTTAAACAATAATTCCAAATTCACCTGCGTCTCGGCCTGTCCGTCGCAGCGGAGAGCCATCACGGCATTGCCCTGCAGCGTCGGCTCGGCATAAAGCACACCGTCCATCTCGCTGGGCAGGCGGTACTCAAACACGTACTTATCCATTATCTCCTGAACAGAGGCATTGAGCAGTAGCTCGCACTGGTTCAACATCAGGATATGGTCCAGCAGCGCCTCCACATCGTGTACCTGGTGTGTAGAGATGATAATGGTTTGCTCGTCGCTCATGTTCTGTGCCACCGTCTTGCGGAACTGTGACTTCGAGGGGATGTCTAGGCCGTTAGTCGGCTCGTCCATCATCAGCAGACGCGTGTTAGTGGCCAAGGCGAAACTCATAAAAACCTTCTTCTTCTGACCCATCGACAGCGCGCCAAGGTCGAGGTCAGCCGTCAACTCAAAGTCCTTCAGGCAAGCTTCCATCCGCTCCTGGCTGAACTTCGGATAGAACGGCGCCATCAGTTCCACGTAACGCTTCAACGTCATCGCCGGCAGTTCAAACTCCTCAGGCACGAGGAACATCTCCTCCAGCGCCTCCGCATACCGTTTGTCTGTTGCCGTATCACAGCAACAGACGGAACCGGCCTGCGGCCGCAGCAACCCAGCAATGAGGTAGAGCAACGTCGACTTGCCCGTACCGTTCTTACCTAACAGCCCATATATTTTACTCTCCTCAATCCGTAGGCTGAAACCGTCAAACACCCGTTCCTTCTGGCCCGGATAACTGAAACTCATGTTTTTTACTTCAATCATATTTCTTAGCGTTTTAGTGTACTACTCTGATAGAACACTGCAAAGGTAATACTATTTCTTCTTCTCATCAAATATATCATGGAAAAACTATCCTTCTTTAACATACTTTAGCCTTTGGCCGTCTGTTTCAACTTGAGTACTGACAACCAAGATCTACTATATTGAACAAGACAAGTTGGCTATTCACATGACAGATACCAAGCCTGTAATGAGGCAAGGTAAAATAAATCTGTCTGAAAGAAAGAGAAGAAATAATTCTACTTCGTATGCTGGTAGAATAAGCCACAAATAATATGAATTGACTGGAATTACCGTGTGTCGGCTCCCCACATCATTTTTTCACGGAGCGTATTGAAGTAGCGGTGATCGGCGCGTTTTACCACTTTGACAGTATAAGGAGCACGACGGAGGGTAATTTGGGTTCCCTCCTTGCATTTCTCAGATCGTCCGTCGATGGCTACGAGAAAATTGTGCGAACGGCTCTCCACGTCAAGTTCAATGACAGAGGTATCAGCCAACACGATGGGACGGACATTGAGTGAATGTGGGGCTACAGCAGTCATAGAAAACACATTAGTGCCAGGCACGATGATAGGTCCACCGTTGGAAAGCGAATAAGCCGTTGAGCCGGTAGGTGTGGAAACGACTAATCCATCAGCCTGATAAGTATTCAGATACTGGCCATTCACGTTGGCACGAATGCTAATCATCGATGCCGTGTCACGTTTCAGCAAAGCCACATCGTTCAAAGCACAATTGAAATCGCCTAAGGGCTCTCCATCGGCCTCCACCTGTATCAGTGCCCGGTTCTCTATGGCGTAATCATCGCGATGGAGTGCCTCCAGACAGTGTTCTATGTCCTCAGGACTGATGTCGGCCAAGAATCCCAGCCTACCCATATTGACACCCAAGATGGGAATTTCCTTGGGTCCCACGCGACTGGCTGCTTTCAAGAATGTTCCGTCGCCACCCATAGATATAACAAAATCAGCACAGAAATCATTGCCCGTAAACGTCTCTTTGGCAGGAACATCCAACCTCTGGTTGTCCTTCAGGAAATAGTAATACTCCATGTCCACATAGAGTTCTGCGCCAAAATTAGAAATGCACGAAAGCACTTTCTGAATGCTAGCCGACTTCTTGGCTTGGTAAATATTGCCGAAAAGGGCAAATCTGAGTTTCCTGTGTTCCATCTGTATGCGTTTTTATGCTGCAAAGTTAATCATTTCTTTCGATACTTCCAAATAATAAGAGTTGAAAGTGGTTTCGAGAATAGCAACTAGAGTTTGCATTTTTATGACTTTGTGGAAAAGAGGGTCAGAACGAGTTATAAAATCCGTTAAATACGTTTCATCTCCAGCGTTTTTCTTTTCCTTTTTAGAAAGAAATTGCTATCTTTGCACCCAGTAAATTTCAATCAACATTCAAAATTACAAATTTATTATGGTAAACTACAAGGATTTAGGTCTCGTAAATACCCGCGAGATGTTCAAGAGAGCAGTAGCCGGTGGCTATGCCATCCCCGCTTTCAACTTCAACACAATGGAGCAGATGCAGGCCATCGTGATGGCTGCCGTTGAGACAAAGTCGCCTGTGATTATGCAGGTGTCTAAGGGTGCACGTAACTATGCCAACGCTACCATCCTGCGCTATATGGCCGAGGGTGCTGTAGCTTATGCCAAGGAACTGGGCTGTGAGCATCCTGAGATCGTGCTTCACCTGGATCACGGTGACAGCTTCGAGCTCTGCAAGGACTGCATAGACATGGGCTTCTCCAGCGTGATGATCGATGGTTCTCACCTTCCCTACGAAGAGAACATCGCTTTGGCCAAGAAGGTTGTTGACTATGCTCATCAGTTCGACGTGACTGTTGAGGCAGAGTTGGGTGTGCTCGCTGGCGTTGAGGACGAGGTAAGTGCTGCTGAGTCTCACTACACCAAGCCTGAGGAGGTGATTGACTTCTCTACCCGTACCGGCTGTGACTCACTGGCTATTTCTATCGGCACTTCTCATGGTGCTCACAAGTTCACTCCTGAGCAGTGCACACTGGTGAACGGTGTTCTCGTTCCGCCCCCCTTGGCATTCGACATCCTCCACGAGATTGAGAAGAAGCTCCCTGGATTCCCCATCGTGCTCCACGGTTCAAGTTCTGTTCCTATGGAAGAGGTTGAGACAATCAACAAGTTCGGCGGTCATCTTGAGGCAGCTATCGGCATTCCTGAGGAGCAGCTGCGTGAGGCTTCTAAGAGTGCTGTCTGCAAGATCAATATCGACTCCGACTCTCGTCTGGCTATGACCGCTGCTGTTCGCAAGCATCTGGCTGAGCATCCAGGAGACTTTGACCCCCGTCAGTATCTGAAGCCCGCCCGCGAGAACATGAAGAAGATGTACATCCACAAGATTGTGAATGTGCTCGGCAGCGATGGCAAGTTGGCTCAGTGTTAACTTTTTGCGTCCAATTCAGTACTATCATATGTTTTCCCTCTGTAACCAATAGGTTGCAGAGGGAACATTCTTTATATACCGAAATCTACTTAAGTCCCAGGAGTTCTTTGCAAGGTCTCCACGGTGGTGTCAAGCAACCGCGGAGCACTGGTCAAAGGTTGAACAATCATGAGGCGAATTCACTCTTTGCCATAGGACGTTTCTGTTGCTTGAAGAGTGCCTCTTTGAGTCTCGATGTTAGATTGCTTGAAGAGAAATGCTCCGTCGATTGGGTAATGATAGAGCTAAGCGAATGTAGCCTATTTCTTTGGCAGTTCGGCTTCTAGCTTATCTACAGCACCGCTGACTGGGGAAAGCAGTAAGTGAGTGGTGTAGCGTTTGTTGAAGAGCTGGTCGCTGAGCAGTTCAACATGTCCGAATTGGGGGGCAGGATGCTCGGCAGCGTCAACAAGGTCATTACCTTGAGAAATGGTGAGACGCATCTTAGAAGGCACATTGACATAGATACCTTTATCGCTAGACTTCTGCTTTTTCTTCGTGGCAGCAGCATCAGCCACCAATGACGGTACGGTATTCAGGTCTTCCACCTTTATATAATAAGGTACGCCCGAAAGATCATCGGCATCAACAAGTCCTCTTAACTGCGAGAAGCGGAAAAGTACCTGACTGTCAATGGGCTTGGAAGGACAAACGAAGAAAGTGCGTTCTGTGGTATCTCGACTGACGCTGCCGGCAAAAAGACTGGTGAGTGCATCATCCTGCTGCTGAAGTTGGTTAAGCATAAGACGCAACTGTTCACCGTCCTTAGGCATAAAGTCGGCCTGTCCCTTGATAAGCAGGTTACGGTTCTCACGGATATCGTATATCTCCTGAGCTGTCAGTTCTGCCATCTTGGCTGTACTGCCAGCAGCAAGTATTTCTTCAGTGAGGTACTGATGAGGGTCAGTATTGGAGATTGAAGAGCTTTGAACGCTGAGAGTACTATTCTGCGTCTGAGAATAATCTGTTCCTCCTTCCACGCTTTCGCTATTGATGGCCAGTAGACAGCCATCGGCAGACAACTTGATATTGGCAGCCACTGTACGAGAGTCAAACTTGACGGCATAAGTCTTCGTTGTGTCTGCGACAGCAAAGGCAGACTGCTGAACGGAAACAACTTCGTTCTTGACAATCGGCTCTGTACTCACATTGTTCAGACGCAGATAACGTTGGGCATACTTGGCAAAATCGCCAGGAGTATAGGTGGTCTTGACAGCACGCACAGTAACAGCAACAGCAGTCTTGGGAAGCCTGTAGATGGCTCCGTCCTGAGTAACGCCTGGTTGGTACTCGCTCAATAGCGTCTGCGCCCCAATGGGGCTGAATGACAAATGACAAATGATAAATGACAAACTTACCACCATCATCCAACGATCCTTAGCTTCAAACAGATGCTTAACCATATCACTATTCTTTTTTTTCACTTATAACCTATCATTTAGAGCGAAGCTTGCAAAATGCTTTCGGAAGATAATTCACTAGATCACTGGCGATGAGGCTCTCCTCTCCTAAATCGGCAACAGCCAGGTCTCCTGCCAGTCCATGCAGATACATGCCAACGATGCAAGCACTTTGCCTGTCATATCCACGAGCCAGTAAACCCAGAAGTATGCCAGTAAGCACATCGCCACTGCCAGCAGTAGCCATTCCGGCATTACCAGTGGAATTGAAGACAATGTGTCCGTCTGGACAACAGAGTGCCGAGTGATGGCCTTTCAGCATCACATAGCCTTGAATGCTTTCTGCCAACTCACGAGCTTTCGAAAGCCGCTCAAAACTATCAGTACAGTGACCTTCCAATCGGTCAAACTCTTTGGGATGAGGCGTGAGGATAATACCCTGTGGCAACTGTTGGAACCATGCACGATGGTTAGCCAACATATTGATGGCGTCAGCATCACACACGATAGGGCACTGTGTCCGACGTAACTGGGCGATCATAGCAATAGCTGTCTGTTCAGTAGTTCCCAAGCCTGGCCCTATTCCCATTGCACCATAATCATCAGTATCTACCGGCTCGTTGAACTGAGTCTCTTCACGATCAATATGGAGAATAGCTTCTGGAACAGCCACTTGTAGTATCTGCACATTCTTCTTTGGGGTGTGGACTGTCAGTTTCCCTGTTCCTGAACGAAGGCAGGCCTTAGCTGCCAAAACGGCTGCTCCCGCCATACCATAACTGCCGGCAATGAGTAGCGCCTGACCCATAGCCCCTTTATGGGCAAAGGGATTACGGCTAAGCAACAAGGGACGCACATCGTTCTCCTCAAGCATGGTGTACTGTGCATCGACCTTTTCCATGCCCTCACGGCTCAAACCAATGTCGAGCACTTGAATATCACCCAGATACTGCTGGTTCTCGGCAAAAAACATCGCCAACTTACGCTGTCCGAGAGTCAGTGTCAGTGTAGCATGAATAATGTTCGTACGTATATTATAGGTATTCTCCTCTGTCATGAGACCTGAGGGTATGTCAATACTCACCACTTCTGCTTTCGAGGCATTGATGTACTTCACCAACGAAGCAAAGCCGCCAGACAGTGGCTTGTTCAGACCAGAGCCAAACAGGCCGTCCACGACAAGCATTCCCTCACCAAGCTGTGGTGGATCGAATTCCTGTGTAACCTCCGTAAAGGCTTTGGATTTCTTTTCAACCAGCCGTTTCTTGTTCTGGGCACAGTCTTCCGACAGATGCCCACTGATATTAAAAAGATAGGTCTGCACCACATAACCTCGTTCCTGCAACAATCGGCTAACAGCCAATGCATCGCCACCGTTATTGCCAGGTCCGGCAAACACCACCACAGGCACTGACACCTCCCAGCGGCGGAAGATAGCATCAGTAAGTGCCTTGGCGGCACGTTCCATCAAGTCTATTGACTTGACTGGCTCGTTTTCAATTGTAAATTTATCCAGTTCGTGAATCTGGACTCCAGTAAAAATCTTCATATTGAGCGCAAAAATACGAAAAATATGCTAATCTATGGCAGAGTTTGGCAGAAATTTCGTAATTTTGCAGAAATTTTTAATTTATATCGGAATGAACAGGGTTAAAATCAAGGACAAAACATTTGAAGTATCAATGCCTGAAGCTGAGATCAAGGCAAGAGTCAAAGAACTGGCTTTAGAGATGAGCCATGACTTGGAGGGGAAGAATCCGCTTTTCCTTGCAGTGCTCAACGGTGCGTTCATCTTTGCTGCCGACTTGATGCGGGAAATGACCATTCCCTGCGAGATCTCGTTCGTAAAACTGGCCTCCTACCAAGGCACTACCTCAACAGGCAAGGTTCATGAGGTGATAGGCATTAACGAAGATCTTTCAGGACGTACCGTAGTCATTGTGGAGGACATTGTGGAAAGCGGACAGACCATGCAACGCATGATTGAATCCATCGGCACGCGCAATCCTGCCTCCGTGCAGATATGTACTTTGTTTTTCAAACCTGCCAAATTAAAGGCTGAGCTTAAACTCGATTACGTGGCATTCCGTATTCCCGATGATTTCATTTTAGGCTACGGGTTGGACTACGACCAGGCTGCACGTGGGCTGAAGGATGTATATACGCTAGTAAGTTAAAAGCAAAGAGCTTAGAATCAATCAATAAGAACTAAGAAATATGAAGAATATTGTGATTTTCGGTGCCCCTGGCTCAGGTAAGGGCACACAGAGTGACAAACTAATTGAGAAGTACGGTCTGGAACACATCTCCACCGGCGACGTGCTTCGCAGTGAAATAAAGAAAGGCACTGAGCTTGGAAAGACTGCCCAGCAATATATCGACCAAGGGCAGTTGATTCCCGACGATCTGATGGTGAGCATCCTTGCTTCTGTCTACGACTCATTTGGACGCGACCACAAAGGTGTCATCTTCGATGGCTTCCCCCGCACCATTCCACAAGCTGAGGCCCTCAAGCATATGCTCAACGAGCGCGGTGACAAGGTGGCAGCCATGCTTGAACTAGATGTGCCCGAGGACGAGCTGATGAAGCGTCTTCTGCTCAGAGGACAGATGAGTGGACGCGCCGACGACAACGAGGAAACCATCAAAAAGCGCCTCGTGGTCTACCATTCACAGACACAGCCCCTCATTGAATGGTACAAGCAGGAAGGTATCCACTACCACATTGACGGCTTGGGCGAACTGAACCGCATCTTTGAAGACATTTGCAAGATCATTGATGGAATCTAATTTCGTAGACTACGTCAAGATTCTGTGCCGGAGCGGCAAGGGCGGAAAAGGGTCTATGCACTTGAAGCATGTGAAGTACAACCCTAACGGAGGTCCTGATGGTGGCGACGGCGGCAAGGGCGGCAGCATCATCCTGCGTGGCAACCACAACTACTGGACACTGTTACACTTGAAATACGAACGTCACATCTTTGCCGAACACGGTGGCAACGGCGGGCGTGACAAGTGTCATGGTACCAACGGCAAGGATGTCTATATAGACGTCCCATGTGGTACCGTAGTCTACAATGCCGAAACCGGTAAGTATGTATGTGATGTTACATACGACGGCCAGGAGGTTGTATTGCTGAAGGGAGGACGTGGTGGACTGGGCAACTACCAATTCCGATCGGCTACAAATCAAGCACCACGATACGCACAACCCGGCGAGCCGATGCAGGAGATGACCATTATTCTAGAACTGAAGCTGTTGGCCGATGTTGGGCTTGTGGGGTTCCCCAACGCAGGCAAGTCCACCTTGGTATCGGCATTAAGCAATGCCCGTCCAAAGATTGCCAACTACCCTTTCACCACGATGGAGCCTTCTTTAGGTATTGTAGGATACCGGGACGGGAAGTCGTTTGTCATGGCAGACATTCCTGGCATTATAGAAGGTGCAGCCGAGGGACGTGGACTGGGGTTGCGTTTCCTTCGCCACATAGAACGTAACTCATTGTTGCTCTTCATGGTACCTGGCGATACAGACGACATCCGCCATGAATACGAGATTCTATTAGACGAATTACGCCGTTTCAACCCCGAACTGCTAACAAAGCATCGCGTATTAGCCATTACGAAGTGCGATCTCCTAGATGAAGAGCTGATGGAGATGCTCCATGAGGGGTTACCTGAAGACTTGCCCATCGTCTTCATCTCTGCCGTTACAGGTTTCCACTTAGACGAATTAAAGGATGTGCTTTGGACGGAACTGAACGCTGAGAGCAATAAGTTGGCAGTGGCCACAACCGAGGAAACCCTCGTCCACCGCGACAAGGATTTAAGTCGTTTTGCTGCCGAGATGGCAGATGAGGGCGAGGACGAAGAAATTGAATTCATTGACGAAGACGAGATAGAAGATTTAGAAGACCTCGAGGACTTTGAATATGAGGAATAAGAGATGGGCAAAAGAGAGGTTAAATAAGAAAAAAAGAATAAAAGAGAAAAAAACGATGTTTCTTTGTGAAATATCGTTTTTTTTAATTAAATTTGCAGCCGAAATCATAACTGTCGGCATGACTGACGTGTCTTGCCCATACATTAATTAATTAAAAATAACACTTATGCAGAAAAGACTATTTTTTCTGGTTGCCATGCTGCTAACGCTTTCACTAACGGCAATGGCTCAAATCACTACGTCAAGTATGGCTGGTAAAGTGACCATCGAAGGCACTGGCGAAGAGGTCATCGGCGCTACCGTGCAGGCTGTCCATGAGCCATCTGGCACGCGCTACAACGCTGTGACCAATGCCTCAGGACGTTTCGCCATTCAAGGTATGCGAACGGGCGGCCCATACGCCGTAACCGTCAGCTACATTGGTTTCCAGCCAAAGACACTGAAGGGCATTGTGCTCCAGCTGGGTGAAACCTACAATCTGCAAGTTTGGCTGGCTGAAGATGCCACCGAGCTGGCAGAAGTTGTCATCAGCGGTAAAGCATCAAAATTCACGGCTGAGAAGACTGGTGCTTCTACGAACATCAACAGCCAGCAGATTCTGAATCTGCCTACCGTGAATCGCTCGATTACTGACGTGACTCGTCTGTCACCGTATGGTGGTAATGGCATGAGTTTTGCTGGTGCCGACGGTCGTACCGCCAACTTCACTGTGGACGGTGCAAATTTTAACAACAACTTTGGTCTCTCCGACAAGCTGCCAGGTGGTGGTAACCCCATCTCTATTGACGCTATTGAGGAGCTGCAGGTGGTAATCTCCCCCTACGATGTCCGTCAGACGAACTTCATCGGCGGTGGTGTGAATGCCATCACAAAGTCGGGTACAAACACTTTCCGTGGAACTGCCTACATCTATCACCGCAATGAGAATCTGCGTGGTGACGTGGTGAACAAGGTGACACTGCCTACGGCTCGTGAGAAAGACCGCCAGACCACTTATGGTCTGACTCTCGGAGGCCCGATTATCAAGAACAAGTTGTTCTTCTTCGTCAATGGAGAAATGATTAAGACTCCTACTATCCCCACATCCTGGCGTGGATCTGAGAATGGCGTTGCCGATGCAACGAAATCGCTTTCCCGCACCAAGCTTTCCGATCTGGAGGCTGTATCTAACTACATGAAGAGCAAATATGGTTATGACACTGGCTCATGGACCAGTTTCCCTGCCGATGAGAGCAACTACAAAGTGTTGGCCCGTTTGGACTGGAACATCACCGACAAACACCATCTGGCACTGCGCTATAACTACACGAAGAACACCATCTGGAATGCCCCCAACGCCACATCCATGGATGGTGGTACACGAATGAGCGGTGCCCGTATGTCACAGTATTCCATGTCGTTTGCCAACTCCATGTACTCAATGGACAACCTCGTACACTCTTTTTCATTTGACTTAAACAGCCGTCTCAACGAGAAGCTTTCGAACCAGTTCCTCGCCACATTCTCAAAACTTGATGACGTGCGTGGTACGAATTCTTCCACCTTCCCATTCATCGACATCACCCGCGACGACAACAACTACATGTCTCTCGGTTATGAGCTGTTCACCTGGAACAACGCTGTCCACAACACCATCTGGAACATCAAGGATGATGTTACCTATTATATGGGTAAACACAAGATCATGGCTGGTGTGATGTTTGAACACCAGATGGCCGACAACCAGTATATGCGTAACGGTTCAGGCTACTACCGCTTCAACTGGGAGGAAGGAATGACCGTAGACCAGCTGTTCAATAGCACGCCCGAAATATTCTGTATGACCTACGGTTACGACGGCGAGACCAAGCCCGCAGCACGTGTACAGTTCAACCGTCCTGGTATCTATGCACAAGACGAATGGAACATCCTGGATAATCTGAAGCTGACCTACGGCCTGCGTGTTGATGGTCTGTTCTTCAACAATAAAGACCTGATGACCAACAATGCCATTTTGGCTCTCGACTACAACGGACGCCACATTGACACTGGCAAGTGGCCCAGCAACAGCATTATCTTCTCGCCGCGTCTCGGCTTCACATACGATGTCTTCGGCGACAAATCCTTGAAGGTTCGTGGTGGTACAGGTCTGTTCTCTGGCCGTCTGCCTCTGGTGTTCTTCACCAATATGCCTACCAACGGCGGTCTAGTGCAGTATCAGGCACAGATCAATGCTAAGAATGCCACTGCCAAGGGATTCACGATGGACGAGTTTGCTGCAGCAAACAACGGCGGCAAGTTCGTTACCGATATGAATCAGATGATGGCAAAGCTGCAGAGTCTGGGCTATCCCACTACCGTTTCACCTGAGGATGGTGCCGTACCTTCTTCTATTTCTGCTGTCGATCCCGACTTCAAGATGCCACAGGTATGGAAGAGCTCGCTGGCCATCGACTACCAAATTCCCGTCTCATTCCCCTTCACAGCTACTGTTGAGGGTATCTTCAACAAGAAGATTCACGACAACTGCATCTCAGACTGGGCTATTCCCGACGTAGGCGGTTTTGCACGTTTCAATGGGTCCGACAACCGTCCTATCTTCCCCACCGGTTTCCGTACCAGCACCAAGGCCTTCGTGCTGGAGAACACCTCAAAAGGTTACGGATGGAGTGCCAACGTAACGTTGAACGCTCAGCCCACCGAGTGGCTCACCCTGATGGCTGCCTACACCCACACCGTGTCTAAGGAAGTGACCGGTATGCCTGGCTCGGCTGCCGAGTCTGCCTTTACCTACGTGCCTACAGTTGAGGGTCCGAACAATATCAAGTTGCACAACTCTCAGTATGTGACACCCGACCGTATCGTTGCTTCGGCTACCATCAACGACAAGTGCGGCAACCATTATAACCTCATCTACGAGACCTGGCGCGGTGGTTACAACTACGGCTATATGCTGGTGAACGACATGAACAGCGACGGCTATGCATACGATGCACTTTATATTCCCACTGATGGCGAGGTGCAGAGCAATCAGTTCCGCTTCGTCTCTGAAGATGACAAGACCCGTTTCATGGACTTTGTCCATCAGGACGGCTACTTGAAGAACCATCAAGGCGAATATGCCGAGGCATACAGTGTCTACTCTCCTTGGGTACACCGCATTGACTTCGGCTACAAGCACGACTTCTGCCTCACTGCCGGCAATACCACTCACCGTCTGCAGCTAAGCATGGATGTGAAGAACGTGCTCAACCTTTTCAATTCCAGCTGGGGTGTCAGCAAGTACCTCAATCCTGACATAGGCACCGAGGCTCGCATCCTAAAGTACGAGGGCGTTGACGCCGATGGCTATGCCACCTTCTCAACACCTACATCCATTAACGGCAACACTGACACTTGGAAGCCCAACTACTCCGTTGGCCAGTGCTGGTACGCTTCTGTAGGTGTGAAGTATTTCTTCGATGGCGAAAAGCGTGACGACTGCGGCTGCGGCGACAATGGCGAGGTAAAGACCGTCTACGTGACCAACAACGACGAGCTTAACCGCCTGAACGCTGAGGTCAACCGTCTGCGTGGCCAGGTAAGCGACCTGGAGAACCGTAAGCCCGAGAAGGAGATCATCAAGGAGAAGGACATTGTGACCTTCCCTTATCTAGTGAACTTTGTTGTGAATACCACTGACGTGGTGAACCGCGAGCTGGTGAACCTCGAGACCGTAGCTCAGATGATCAAGGCGACACCTGCCAAGAAATACAACGTCATTGGTTACGCTGACAAGCAGACAGGTACTGAGGAAATCAACGCCAAGCTGGCCGAGAGCCGTGCCAAGAACGTCTATGACATTCTAGTCAACAAGTATGGTGTTCCCGCTTCCTGCCTTGTGCTCGATTCGAAGGGTGGTGTTGACTATATGTATATGAACGATGAGCAACTCTCCCGTTCCGTCATCATCTCTGAAGTGAAGTAGTAACAAAATTAACAGATAAAGACAAAGGATTATGAAACTAAGATATTTCATTCCGTCAGTATTAGCAGTGGTGGCTGCCATGTTCACAAGCTGCTCTGATGACAACGACCCCACCTATCTGGATAACCTCCGTGTTTCCTCCTCATACGTGGCTATTAACCAGAACGGCGGTTCCACCAGCATCGACGTAAACGCTACAGAGAGCTGGAGTGTCGATGCCGAGAGCGTTCCCGCCTGGCTCACCATCAGCCCTGCACAGGGCGGTGCCGGCCAGACCTCTGTCAGTTTCTCTGCCGAGAGCAGCCTCGATGGCCGCACTGCAGAGGTGTTGTTTAACTGCGGCGGCAAGACCCAGCGCATCAATGTGATTCAGGGGTTGGCAACCGTTTCACCTGCCACCTGCGCTGAGGTGATTGCCGGTCCCGACTCCAAGAACTACCGTGTGACGGGTACTGTCAAGTCCATTGCCAACACCACTTACGGCAACTGGTATCTCGTGGACGAGACTGGCGAGGTCTACATCTATGGTACTCTTGACAAGAAGGGTGCCGAGAAGAACTTCCTTAGCCTGGGCATTGATGTTGGCGACGTAGTGACCGTAGAAGGACCGAAGACCACTTATAACGGTACTGTTGAGCTGGTGAATGTCACCGTGCTCAGCATCAAGAAGTCGCTCATCAAGATAGAGTCGGGCGGTGAGGCAGCCTTTGACGCCAACGGCGGCGACTTCATGGTACAGCTCACCGTAGCCGGTGACGGTCCCTACATCGACATCGACGATGCAGGCAAGTCATGGGTAGGCATCTCATCTATCGTGAAGACCGACACCACTACCAACGTCATGTTCCACGTAGCCGCCAACCAGGAAGAGTCTGCCCGTACGGCTAACATTGAGTTCAAATCCACCTCTGGCAAGACAGTCAGCACCGTTTCAGCTTCCGTCAGCCAGATGGGTCTCTCCGGCACGCTTACCAACCCCTTCTCTGTTGAGGATGCCATTGCCTACTGCCAGACGCTCTCTGGCGAGACGGCCAACGACTTCTTCGTGAAGGGTAAGATTTCAAAGATTGAGGTTGACAAGAACGGCGTTTCCCAGGAGTTCGGCTCTTACGGTAATGCTACCTTCTGGATTAGCAGTGACGGCAACTTCAACGATGATCTCACCAAGGACTTCGAATGCTACCGCGTGCTGTGGCTCGGCAACCAGAAGTGGGCAGAGGGCAACGCTCAGATCTCTGTTGGCGATGAGGTGATTATCTGCGGTAAGCTCACACTCTACAAGGGAACTGCAGAGACCTCTGGCAACAAGGCCTACATCTACAGCATCAACGGCGTTACCACCGATGTCAACGGCATTGGCTCACTCGCGGCTCCGTTCAATATCGCTGGTGCCATGAACTGCATTGACAACGGCTGGACAGGCGACGTCTTCGTACAGGGTATCGTCTCGAAGTTCGCCAACAATGGTGAGTTTGGCGCCAAGTATGGCAACGGCACCTTCTGGATCAGCGACGATGGTACCTTCAACGATGACCTCACCAAGGACTTCGAGGCCTATCGCGTGCTGTGGCTTGGCAACAAGAAGTGGGAAGAGGGCGACGACCAGCTCCATGTCGGCGACAAGGTAATCCTGCACGGACAGCTCACCAAGTACGGCTCTACCTACGAGACCAACCAGAACAAGGCCTACGTCTACGAAGTGTCGCACTTGGCTCAGTAAACTGAATACAATTACCTATTAATAAGAGCCCTGCCCCTTTCGGCAGGGTTCTTTTTTAATGTATTCGTAATATTTTCCAAAAATATGTGTAGGTTTCCAAAATAAATGTGTACCTTTGTGGCGTAAACGCTGCGAAACTGCTTTTGCTTAATCGCAGCATAGCAAATTAGAGAAAGATTAATAATTCTTACAATTTCTTATTATGATGAAAAGAGTGTTTATGATGGCTTTTACGCTGCTGATGACCACAGTAGCCGCCATCGCTCAGGTAACAACTGCTGGTATTACCGGCATTGTCACAGCCGACGGCGAAGAGGCCATCGGTGCTACTGTCACTGCACGTCACACACCATCGGGAACTGTGTACCGTGCTGTCACCAACATGAACGGACGCTATACCATCACTGGTATGCGGGCAGGAGGTCCCTACGACATTGAGGTGAGCTACATTGGCTTCCAAACCAACAAAATGACAGGTTTCCAGCTCGCTCTGGGTCAGAACACCGTAGTCGATGCCACCTTGACAGAGGAAGGCCAGTTGCTGCAGGAGGTGACCATCGTAGCCAAGGCCAACAATACTATGCGCTCTGACCGTTCCGGTGCTGTGACGAACCTTAATACAGCACAGATGGCAGCTATTCCTACAGTGGGACGCTCCATGACCGACATCATGAAGATGACTCCGCAGTCAAGCTCCGCCAGCGGCATGGCTATCGGAGGTGGTAACTACCGGCAGTCGAGTGTCACCATCGATGGTGCCTCGTTCAACAATGCCTTTGGTCTGGGCAATTCTCCTCTTCCCGGTGGCGGCACGCCCATATCGCTGGATGCTCTGGAGCAGATGACCGTTTCGATCACTCCTTACGACGTCCGTCAGAGCGGATTCATCGGCGGTGGTATCAACGCCGTGACCAAGAGTGGAACTAACGCCTTCACAGGTTCAGCTTATTCTTATATTACAAGTACCTCACTAAAAGGCAGCCGTGTTGGCGATGCCACATTGTCTGTAGACAACGGCCACAACAACACCTATGGTCTCTCACTCGGCGGCCCCATCATCAAGGACAAGCTTTTCTTCTTCCTCAACGGAGAATTTGAGGACAATGTCACCACTGGTCCCGCAGCACGTGCAGGAAACGGTTATACGCCCTACACTGTCACCAACCGCCGTCCCCAAATAGAGGAACTGGAAAGCCTCACAAGCTATCTCCAGCAGAATTACGGACTTTCCACAGGACCTTGGGAGGGATACAATGTCAAGACGCCTGCCTACCGCCTGCTGGCCCGTCTGGACTGGAACATCAATGAAGACCACAAGTTCAACGTACGCTTCACCAAGTCCAACCGCAAGGCATCCAACCCCGCATCGGCCTCACGAAGCATCGGAAGCAACCGTTCCACCATCATCTATGGTGGCAACCAAAACTCCTATGGTTCAAACACTGACTATGGTATGTCGGCACTCTCCAGCCGTTACTATGCAGAGTACAATTTCACCTCTGTGGCTGCCGAGTTAAACAGCAAGTTTGGCAAGCTCCACAACACCCTACGCGGCACCTACTCCTTCCAGGACCAGCCACGATCTACCGAGTACAGAGATTCGGCACCTATCATCGAGGTTGTCATGAACGATGGACAAGGGCACTACCCCACCTGGGCACTTACCGGCGACCTCTTCACTTATGGCAATCTGGCACAAACCAAAAACACCGTCATTACTGACGAGCTACACATGCAGCTCGGTAAGCACAATCTCTTTGGAGGTTTACAGTTCGAGCACAACTACGCTGCCAATGGCTACGCGCAGGCAGCAGCCGGATATTATGCCTTTGAGGCAACACCCGAGCAGGTAGCTGCAGGCGACTGGGCATCGGTATTCACCGTACCCAACACACGTCTTTTCGGCATCACCTATGGCAACAACGCCACACACTCCATGTTCACCTCCGAGATGTCCACCAACCAGTGGTCACTCTACCTACAGGACAACATGAGTCTCAGCGACCGCTTCCGTCTGTCGCTCGGTGTGCGCTTCGAACTGCCATCATACCCTGACCTGAAGGACAACTTCAATCAGGAATACTATAACCTAGGCGACTATCCTGAAGGCGATCCCAACTACTTCGGCGGACAGCACTTCCGTACTGACGACGTGCCTGATGCCAGCATATCCTTCTCACCACGTGTAGGCTTCAACTGGGATGTCACTGGTGAGCAGAAATACATCCTTCGCGGAGGTACAGGACTCTTCGTGGGACGCATGCCTTTTGTATGGCTAATCTCTGCTGTTGGAAATTCCGGCATGGGACAGACTTCCTACATCGCATCACAGACCAAGGGTGCCATCCCAACCCTCACGACCAGCCAGGAGGATATGCTCAGGCAAATCAATGCCACCAGCAAGACCACTATTCCCGGCAGCCCCACCATCCTGAGCAAGGATCTCCGTATGCCGAAGACCTGGAAAGCCTCGCTGGCTTTCGACGCCAAATTGCCTTATGACATTGACTTCACCATTGAGGGAATCTTTAACAAAGACCTCAATCCCGTTGTTGTATCCAACCGTGACATCTACTGGGACGGCACCTCCACCATCGACCTCGGCCACGGCGACGTACGCCACCTCATGGCCTACTACAATCCTAACTATTCGGCCTATGTGCTTGAGAATGCAGGTTCCAAGGCCTATTACATGTCACTTTCTGCACAGCTTCGCAAGTCGTTCGATTTCGGACTCGACCTCTCTGCCAGCTACACACTCTCCAAGGCCAAGAGCTACACCGAGGGTATAGGCGACCAGGTATCATCAGCCTATAACAACTACCGCAACTCCATCAACGCCGTCAATGACAACGAGCTGGGCTATGCCACCTATGTGGCTCCGAGTCGTCTGCTCCTCTCTGCCAGCTACAAGCTCCAGGAGTCGAAGAACGCCTCATCCACCTTCAGCCTTGTCTATGACGGCTATCAGTACGCATTCCTCGGCGACTACTCCTACAGCCGCTTCAGCTATATCTTCGCCAGCAATATCAACAACGATGCACTTGCTCCTGGCAACCTCATCTACGTACCTGCCTCGCGAGAGGAGCTCAACAGCTGGGATTTTGCCGAAAGCACTTACGGCAAGAACAAACAGGTCTACACCGCAGACATGCAGCGCGACGACTTCTGGGCATACATACAGCAGGATGACTACTTGAAGAACCGTACTGGCAAGTATGCCGAACGTGGCGGTGCCAAGATGCCCTGGCACCATCAGATCGACTTCAAGTACGTGCGTGACATGAATATCCAGCTGGGCAATACAAAACACACCCTGCAACTGGGACTCGACATTCTGAACCTCCCTAACTTCCTCTGCAAGGACTGGGGACTCTATAAGCAGGTTCAGAGCAACTCGCTGCTCTCCTACAGCAAAGGCAAATACACCTACAACACGGTGAACGGCGAACGCCACCAGAAGACCTATCAGGACTTCCTCAACGGGGCATCCACCTATCAGATGATGTTCACCATCCGCTACCTCTTCAACTAACCAAGAAGTTGAATCTATTACAAAAAAGCGAGTAAGAACAAGTTCACAAAGAGGAGAGACAGGCAATGAATGATGACAAACGTATAGTCCGTTTCGACTGGGCCGTGAAGCGTATGCTGCGTGACAAGGCGAACTTCGGTGTGCTGGAGGGCCTGATGAAGGTGCTCATCGGCGAGGACCTTCGCATAGACGAGATCCTTGAGAGCGAGTCAAACCAGGATGGCTTCGATGACAAGTTCAACCGTGTGGACATCAAGGCGAAGAACAGTCGTGGCGACATCATCATCGTGGAGGTGCAGCTCACCCGTGAACTGTATTACCTGGAGCGTATTCTCTATGGTGTCTCGAAGACCGTCACCGAGCATATCTCGCTCGGCAGCAAATACGATCAGGTGAAGAAGGTGTACTCCATCAACATCCTCTACTTCGACCTTGGCCGTGGCAAGGATTTCCTCTATCACGGCACAACCCAGTTCCGAGGCGTGCACACCGGTGACTTCCTTGAAGTGAACACGAAGGAGAAGGGTGTCATCAGTATGCGCTCTCCGGCCGACATTTTCCCAGAATACTACCTGATCCGTGTGAACGAGTTCAACGACGTGGCCACGACGCCCATTGAGGAATGGCTCGACTACCTGAAGAACGACCACATCAAGGAGGACACAAAGGTTCCTGGCCTCCAAGAGGCACGTGAGAAGCTGGCATACCTTCGCATGACTCCGGAGGAGCGCCATGCTTACGACCGCCATATTGACAACCTGATGATCCAGAACGATGTCATAGACACAGCCCGCGAGGAGGGTCTGGCCCAGGGACGCGAGGAGGGTCTGGCCCAGGGGTTTGCTCGGGGACGCAATGCCGCAATGGTGGAAATGGCCAAGAAGCTATTGGCGGCAGGTATCAACAAACAGGTTGTTGTCCAGACAACAGGTTTATCTGAATCCGAGGTTGACAGCATCTTGCTGTAGGAGGATTCCATGTCTCTTAGAATATTAGCCACCTTATGAGTCGTCCCTGATGTCTAAGAAGCTAAGAAGCCTGAGAAGTTCTCATTCTCGCCTACGGCAAAAGCAAACTCTCTGCATTCGCCCTTGCAATGCCCTTGCGTATTAATACGCAAGGGCATTGTGCTATCAATCGTTGCATTCTCTTCGAGTAATCTAAAGTCGAGATTCAAGCAAGAGAGTGGAGACTCTACAAGCAGGTGCAGAACATGAACCTCCTGAACTACAATGCGAAGACCGATGCCTTCAACTTCCCGCAACTGGCCAAGGGTACCACGCTCGACAAGACCCACACGAACTATAACGACTACCTGTCAACCTATCGCATCCAGTTCTGCGTCCACCATATCTTCGATTGATAAAAAAGAGTCGACCACATATTGTAGCCAATCGAATTGCCCCAAATATTCAGAAAGCGAAAGCCGCCGTCCTCAATGGATAGCGGTTTTCTTTGTTTTTTCTTATCCTAACCGTTTGAGTCAAATGCCCATAAAGCGGTCGTAAACAATATAACCCTCAATGGTCTTATAAACCAGATCTTTATCTATCAGCACAGTCAGCGCGGACTTGACGCTGCTGATGCTGGGCAACTCATATCGTTTGACAAATTCGTTACTCAGAGGTTGTAGTACGATTCCGACCAGGGTGTGGATACTGCTCACTCAGGATGTGAATGCTGCTCACTCGGGATGTGAATGCTGCTCACTCAGGATGTGAATGCTGCTCACTCAGGGAGTGAATACTGCTCACTCAGGGCGGGGACGAACATAGAACGGAGGCTTGAGAGTTTACCGCCACTAAACTCGGAGTTTACCGCCACTAAAGTCCGAGTTTAGTGGCGGTAAAACTTATTTGGCCACAGACACATATCCAAAAGCTCCTTTGGGGCCTCTCCACCAGCGTATGTGACGGGAAGGTCCATGGTGTTATCCCCCAAAAACCTATTGATGCGTTACTCTCTTCTGTTGAACTTCGCTCGACTTCGGTCGTGACTCGGGATAGTCATCAAGTATACTTGTGACTCTCCTCTCGCTACTCCTTCACTTGAGTTTCGCTCGAATCGTCTCTCGCCCGGCAGGCTGAAATCAGGCTTTCGTCAACGTTCGCTACTCCCTCAGTTCAAAATGCTGATAGTCCTTGCGGGTGGTCCAGTCGCCGCCCCATTCGAAGCCGGCCTCGGTGAAGAGCTTGAAGCAGAGGTCGTCGTGGGTGATCTTGTAGGGGAAGTCCCACGAACGGTCGCAGTAAGGTTCTCCAGTGGCAGGCTCGATGAGCAGCGTGCCGTCGTCGAGAGTCTTGATATAGGGATTGTAGAGCGTGTTGATATCTACTGCCAGTCCACGGGCATGCTTTGAGAGATTGTTGGTGGCAGCGATGTTGCGGTAGCAGAAGCACGACGAGTTGTTATCACGCATCTGTGTCTCGTCGTCGGCATTATAGACATCGGGCAACAGCATGCGCTGGATGGGATATTTTGCATCGAACAGCTGTCGCAAGATGCGCACCAGACGGTCGGCTATCTGCTGGTTGCACACCATCTCGCCCACGTGCATCAGGTTGTCGTAGTCCCAGTGCAATGCCCGCACATGGCGCAGGTCGTCACGCCCGATGTAGGGATTTTCCTTGAAGGTCTTGCCCTGCATCCGCTCCCACACACCGTCGGGGATGGGTTCGACGGCGAAGCACTTATCTATGCCACCAAAGGCGTCAACGTCCGCTTGGCTTACGGTACGACCGGCCTGCCACTCGGTTAGCGGGCGAGTATCGACGGGGAAAGTAAAGTCGGACTTCGTGACGCTTTCACCGTAGATGGTTTTGAAGTCATTCTTCATCGAGATGATATGGTATCCTGCCTCGCGCCATTTCGCCTCGCGTTTGGCACCCTCAGCAAGGTTGGCATGATCGCGGGCATCATCGTCGGCCACGAGCATAAATGCAGCTGTCTTGTATGTCTTATTACCCAGACAGTAGTTGTGCATGGCGCAGTCACCGCTGCTGTTACCGAACGACAGCACGGGCACCTTGCCAATCTCCTGCGAAATCTGCAGCACCTTGTTCGTCTTCAGGTTCTTGACGATGAGCTCGTCGGTGCGCACGAGGTCCTCCTTCTGGCTCATGGTATAATCGACGCCGGCCTCCGTGCCCTGACTGCTGGACATCAGCTTCACATCCATACCGATGACGCGGTTAGGCTCGATGCCGATGCTTTCCACCAGTGCGCGGCAAATGAAGCGGTCGGAACCGCTGACGACGTAATAGGTGAAGCCGTTGGCCTTCAGAAACTCAAAGACCTCGAGCATGGGTTTGTAGAAACTCTGGCCGTAGGTCATGCCCGTGAAACCGTTGGCGGGCTTGGCAGCGTAGGCCTTGACATAGGCATCGAACTCCGCGAGCTTCATGCCGCTGTAAGCCTTCGCTGCCGCGTAGGCATGTACCATGTCGAAATGGTCGGGCAGTTTCTTGCCATTCCTGACAAAGTCCCTAATCGCTTGGCCAGCCTCCATCACGTCTTTCGGCGCCTCGTACGAAGCATCGTCCAGGGCACGGTACTCCAGCAGGTTGTACTCTAAATACGACGGATAGAGTTCGCCGACGAACGTGCCGTCCATGTCGAACGTCGCTATGCGGTCTTCCTCTTTGATGTAGTTCGGACTGTTTGGGTTGGTCACGTCCTTCACATAGTCCTGCAGGGCGGTCAGTGCCTCGCACTGGTTCCACAGCGTGAAATACTCCTTCACGGGCTGAACGATGGCGTTGTTGTCATCGTCCTTGCTGCACGATGTGCATACGTTTGCGCCGCAAATTACGAGGATGGCGGCCATCATCCATAATCTTTTCCTTATCATATTCTATTATCTATAGATTAGTCCATACTTCTCATGCAATTTGCGTGCAAAGGTACAAATTTTTCTTCACTTTCAGGCGATAACAGACAAAAAAATCTGGGAAGTCCCCCGTTCCTCCCTGACTCTTTAGTTTTAGGTATAGCCAATGTAGCTAGCCGAGATTCAAGCAAGAGAGTGGCACAATTCAAGCAAGGTGAAAGGCCTTCACAGAATCAGCAGAATCAAAAAAAAGTCTAGTATCATCTGGCTTTCTGTTTTCTTACTGTCCGCCAGACTTTTCACACTGTCATAAAAATACGCATCAATCGCATTTATAATGATAACAGCATAACCTGGACTATTCCGGCACATAGATGATTTGTCCATCCTCCAGCTCATAGGCGGTGCCAAGGCGACGACCCTTGGTGCCGCCCTGTTTTGTCTGTCCATTGGCTTTATAGGTCTCTATCTGACGCCCCTTCTTCTGAATAATCTCCATATTGTCCTTGCCGGGATTCTTTACTACAGTGAAATCCTCCTGGCTGAACACTTCTGTCATGTTCATATGCATTACCATAGCCACCATCAGGGCTACGGCAAAGACCATTGCAACATCGAATAGATTGACCACCACTGACAGGGGATCACCATCGTCCTGCGACAACAAGTCGTATCTACGCTTCTTTCTCATAGACTTTTTTTCCTTTCATATATTGTGATGCGGCATACTCCAGACGGCTGATGTCCTGCTGATACCAGCGTGACTTCAACTGCTGGGTAAAGAGCCCCACTACGCTGATGACCAGTCCGACAACGGTAGCCGAGAACACGACCTGCATGTTGTATGCCATGCCCGAAATGTCACCTGTGGACAGGCCCACAAGAGCAGGAGACATACTGATAAGAGTGCCTATGAGACCCAGCACAGGTCCGAGCTTCGTCAAGAGACGTGAGAGGTTCACGTCCTTGGCTGCCTCTGCCTCCATCTGAGCGCAGAGATAGTCTGCATAGGCCTCATCGGGCTCATGGCCGATGAGCATGTTGCTGTATTTTGCATAGATACTGCTGCCACCGCCGCCACGTCGTGCAACATACTGCATATAGGTAGTGACAAGGAGAATGAGAGACCTGATGAAGAAGATAATCAGCAGGAGAATGTCAGGAATGAGCAGGATGTTGGCTATTCCGAACAGGAGTTTTGAAATGTAGTCCATAATGATTTGTGGAATGTAGAATGTAGAATGTGGAGTGTGGAATGCAGAATAAGAAATGTGGAGTGTGGAATGAGAGGCAAGAACCAGACAAGCCAGGCAGATAATAATGGTAACAGCGAGATGAAACATGGCACGATCGGCACGAATGGGCAGCAGCCATATAAGAGCCTTTGCCAGCAAGGGAAATACCATTGCAATGGTAATACCTAATATCAGTCCAAGGGTATGGAAATCTGTGCCGGTCATCGTGAACAGCAATTGACATAGCACATAGAAAGCTACAGGCAGGAAAAGCAATCCAGGGTACCAACGTAGACGACAAAGCAAAGCATCCAACAGGCAGACGACTGCCACATCCTGCAATACAGCGGTGGTATGGAGCCATCCCTCAACCTGTAGTTTTGACAAGCCAGCCGCTATGCCAGTTACAATCCAGACAGCTACGCCCACTATTGCATAAAACAGCCACCGCATCCATCCCGCAGGCCACAGACTGAGACGAAGCACTGACTGTACAACGACGAACAAAATGAGGATGTCAACGATGATTTCCATGCTTCAGGCGCAGGGCAACAATTGCTACTATCAAAAAGATGAGAACAATAGAAACGATGATCAGCGAATGAGTGGAGTCACCGTTCGTATCTGAGCTGTCGTTCAAGTCAGCATGAGTACCTTGTTTCTCCAGCACCATTGCCTTTGCCCCAGCAGATGTGTTCTTCACCAGGGACATCTGGCGGTTGTAGCTCTGGCGAGCATCGGGTGCCAGCCTTCCAGAAACGAACTCCTGCAGCTGCAAGTTGTTGCACACGAAGTCGGTGCAGGCGGCTCCGCTCTGCTGTGTCACCTCAGCATGGAGCTGTGCCAGCGACTTGAGCTGTGCTGCAGAGGGCATCCAGTAACCTTTGCGGGCACTTTCGAGCATGGTTGCCGTCATGGCCTGATAGGCAGCGGGATTCTTCTGCTGGAACCAGGAACGGATGCCGAGTTGCCCCTCATCAGCAATATACATCTGAAAGAGTTGATCGTAGAGTTGCGGATCAAGGGCTGACGGACGGGTGACACTCCATCCGAAGACATTTCTGAACATCTCGCCGAACATCTGTGCCGTTCCTTCATCACCCTTCATGCGTTCGCGTACGAAATCGGGATTCAGCAACGAGGTACGAATCTCGACATCGATGGCTTCCTTCATACCCTGCATACGACGGTTCCGAGGATTGCGGTAGTCAGCCATCATGGCGTCAGGTTCCTTGCCGGTGAGTGCTTTCACCGCCAAAGACAATCCGCCGGTAAACTCATATACATGGTCTAATGACACTGGTCCCCAGGTGTTACTCTGGCGAGGCTGCACGGCAAGGTCCACCTGTTGTAGCGTGGCAGCAAAAAGTTCTCGTTGAGCCATTCCCCAATGAGCCTCGTCGCCATAGGCGGCACACATATTATTGAGGTAACCGTCGACAAGTTCGCTCTTCTCACTCCATTTACCGCTACGCTCTATGTAGTCCATCATGCCTGTAGAGTAGCCGTTGTTCACAGGTCCGAACACACGGAGCACAGACATTTCACGGGCCTGTTGTGGAGACAGTCCCTTGTCTATCAGTTCCTTTTCCTGTGCCAAGGTACCCTCACGGACATAATTAGAGTCTCCTTTTTCTGCAGAGGCCATTTGGATGGCTTCGGTAATAAGCTTCAGACGGGAGTCGGCAATGTCGCGCAGCTGTCCGCTTATCTGCACCATCACGTTGATGCGTGGACGTCCCAATTCCCGAACAGGTACCAGATGCAAGCCGCCGATACGTCCCTGACTATCACGTTCGGGCTCTACGCCGAGCATCCAAAGCGCCTGGGCAATGGTAGCACCACCCGTAGCAATGAACTCACCAGCCCAGAAGGTATAGCTCACCTTGCGGGGATAGTCGCCATCATGTCTGGCACGATACTGGGCGATGGTCTGCTCTGCCAGACGTTTGCCATCTTCCCAGGCCAGAGGGTCAGGGGTGTTGTCGGGATTGATGCTGAACATGTTTCTTCCAGTAGGCAGCACATTGTCATTAAGGATGGGGTCGCCACCAGGGGCAGGTGCAATCGTTCCGCCGTTGAGCGCACGTACCATATTGTCCATCTCTGCCTTTGTGGAAGCGAGAAGCTGTTGGCGTATGCGAGGCCATTGAGCAGGGTCGTTGTTCATAGCCTTGGCAGTCTGGGTGAGCTGTTCGTCGGTATAGGGCTGTCCTAAGACGTAATAGGCTCCCTGCATCTTCTCGTTCATCAGTTCCTCTACATGAGCATCGATACGTTCCAGCTCTTCCTGCGTCAACGGCTTATTGATTGTGCTGTCGATACCTAACGTACGGTGAAACCCTTCTTGAATAATGCGCCTTTTCAGCACTGGCAATTTCTGCCCCCCCAGGGCTTTATGGATGTTCTGATGCAGGGAGTTCAGTTTCTGCCTCATGCCGCTCTCGGCGTAGGGGGGCGTAAGATAAGTGAGGAGAACGGCATTCGAACGCCGTTTGGCAATGATTGCCTCGCCTATGTTTCCGGTAGTGTAGTAATAGAAATGGGGCGTGGGACCAATGAGCTGCAGGCTCCAGTCCTGACGGCGCATGCCGGCATCGCGTCCTGGGGTATACTCCAGGTTGCCATGGGTTCCAAAATGGATGATGGCATCGGCCTGGAATCCGCGCTGCATATAAAGATAGGGAGCCAGATAGCTGTGTGGCGGTGCCACCTCCACGCCATGCACTAACCGGAAGTCATCATCGCCCAAGGCCGGACGAGGCTGCGGGAAAAGCAGCACGTTGCCATAGCGCAGACAGGCCACGGCAATGCTGTCGCCACGGGAGAGCAACTGGCCAGGAGCCTCTCCATAACGATCGATGACCTCCTGGTATTTTTCTGGTGCGAGCACTTCTTGGGCCCATTGTTCATACTGCTCCTTAGTGAGCCACAGCGGATGGCCTCTGCGCATGTATTCCTGCTGTGCCCCCTGAGCATAGGAACCAAGCACCAAGCCCTCAGTCTTTACCTCGTGGGAAAACTCTTCAAGCGTAGCGGGCAGGTTACTGACGTTGTAACCTTCCTGCCTCAGCCGCCTAAGCAGATTGTAAAGGGAAGGTATTACCTCCATGCCACTAGCCAAGAGCGCATCCTTTCCAGGACGTTTGAAGTAGGCAATTGCTATGCGCTTTTCGCTATTAGGCTTAGTGCGGAGCAACATACTGCGTGAAATGTGATCCACCAACATCTTGCACCGTTCTACTTCTGCTGTATTGATGTGATAGCCTTCTCTGTTGGGGTTCTGGGTTGCAATGCAGTAAGGGGCTGTGCCACCATCAATCTCAGGGATGACGATGCGGGCATTCTTTGCACCACTGCTCATGGGCAGGTTTTTGTCCATCCACTCATCATGGGTAGCCGTCACAGGGAAAGGACAGAAGAGAGCCATGTTCTTCTCCTGCATCCATTGCATGAGCGTATCATTACCAATGCGTCCCATAGGCATGAATACCACTCCATCGGGACAGAGTTCATGGAGCATCTTCTCACGGTTCTTGCCCGAACAGGTCATGGGATAGACATTGAACCCTTGCTGGGTGAGCAGGGTAATGAGGGTATCGATGTGTTGACGATTACCTTCCATGGGGAAGGTGATGCCGGAAATCAGGGCGAGGTTCTGTGCCCCCTCATGATAGATGTGCTTTTGCTTCAGGTATTTTGTGAGTTCCTGAGCCGTCTTGAAATACTGTCCGTACTGGCGATGATAGTAGATGTTCTTCAGCACTTCGATAGGCGCATCATACTGCTGGTCACCCCATCGTTGCGGGGTGGCGATATGACGCAGATAGCGTAGACCGTTACGGAAGTTCTGACGGCTCTCATTATCGAAATAGGCCTGAAGATCAGCCGTTTGCTGAGGGTTGAGGTTGTGGTTCTCCACGAAGTCGCTGGTGCGCAGGCTTTTGGTGAAGACAGGCACGCCTTTTCCTGCTACACGTTTCACCTCGGACACCTGCTCGGGTTTGAGGAAGATGCGACGGGCATAGATGATGACCGCATCGTAGCCGCTGAGACTGCCCATGTCTTCAGCCTCCACGCAATCCACTTGGATATGACGGCTGTCATTGCTCAGCACAATATCGGCCTGCTGCGACTTCAGCGCATTAACCACCAGTATGCGGGTGGGAACCAGCCACATACGATAAACCCCATAGCCAGCCAAGGCCAGCATGGTAACAACACTTACAACGATCAGTATATTACGGCTCTTGCCTCTCACTTCTGCCTCTTACTTTCTGTCTTTTATCTTTTCTACATACAAGTCCTGAATGTCAGGCACTTCACCCAGACCTTCAAGTTTCACGTCAACAGAAAATCCCTCTTTCTCAAGGGTTTCTTTCCATTCCACGGCGATATCGTTATTGGCATGGTCACCTGCAACGAAGAGCAGGGGAACAAGTATCACCTTCTTACCTTTCATGGCCTTGATTTGCTGGATGGCTGTCTCCTGAGTAGGATAGCCCTCGATGGTGGCCACATGATAATTGGCATGACCTGCAGCACGGAGCATGTAGTCGAGTTGGCTATAGAGTGCTGTGGCGGGGTCTTCCGTACCATGTCCCACGAAAAGCACATGCTCACGTTTCCCGGCATTGGCAGGATGACGGTTCACCAATGTTTCCATCACTCTTTGGCCATCCTCCACGCTATAGAGCAACGGCGTGCTCACCCAGATGCTGTCGAAGAATGGGCGTACCTGCTCTACCTCACGGCGCAGGCGGTCCATCTCAATACCATCGATGATATAAGTGGGCTGAATCTCCACAAGTCTGATGCCCTCACTACGCAACTTAAGCAGCGCATCTGTCGGGTTATCCTTCTTGACACCCCGTTGTGCAAGGCGTTTCATCACAATCCGGGAGGTGTAGGCTTCGCGAACCACCATTTTCGGGAAAGCCGTACGGACCTTCTCGTTGATGGCATCGATGGTCTTCAGGCGTGTGTTGTCATATGTGGTTCCAAAGTGAACCATCAGCAGCGCCTGTCCAGAAACAGCGTCCTGTGCCCAGCACGAAGCTGAACACAGGAACACAAGAAACAAACTTATATAATAATACACATTCTTCATCTCACGCTTGAGATTACTTGATTAGTCTTCTACCAAACGGATTTGCTCGAAATAATAGCCTTCGGCCACCTTTATACCCTCGCTTACTGCACCAGTCTTGACATCGTAGACATAGATCTGAGGCTGGGCGTTCTCGGTGTTCACACCAAAGTAAACCTTATTCACGCTGGGGTCAAAGGCAGAACGCTGTGAGAAACGGCCGCTGCTGTAGGGGATCTCGGTTCCCTTGTAAGCCATCCGAGTGCGAGACCCTGCCTTCAGATCAACCACGCTGTAATAGTGGGCATAACTGTCAATGGCAGTTCCAAGACTCTTTTCATCGTGGCGTGAGTAACAGAATACCTTTCCATTACCCAAATACTGCGTGGTGAGCAGCTTACCATCGCTGCTGGGGAATCCGTTAAAATCGGCATCAATGTTGAACTCGCCTTTCTTGATGCGAAGCAGCTTTCCCTCCTCGCCAATGGAAGAGTCAACAAAAGCAGCCACATAGAGATTGCCCTGCTCATCAAAGAACATGGTCTGCTGGAGCAGCTCTCCGTAAGCAGAGCCGGCTGTCTCGGCAGCAAAGGGGGACAGATTATCCTGCTCTACTACCATCGTCTGGGCATTAATGACTGCCACATGGAATTTGTCCTCCTTGGTAGCAGTACGGCCAGAGCCTTTCTTATTATAATAGAAATAGAACAGCTTGTTATCGCTCTCGCGATAGGTCAGAATACCGCTAGTAGTGAAGCTGTCCCAACCACTTCCCAAACTGATATTCAGCGTACCCTCGCTGATAATGCTCATGTCGTCGGTATTGAGTTTGGTCCATACGATGGCATCCTTGTCACCATTGGCAGCCATGATGACAAGTGTGTTATCGTTGATCCAGGCATGGGTGTACTGACGGGTATTGTAGGTATTCTCTTTAAACGGTCTCTGCTTGATCACCTGCATCTGGTTGTTCTTGAACTGCAACTTCACGAAACGGTCGGCAGAAACAGGCACCTGATAGTAGTACTTACCTTTGACAATAGCCTCCATCGAGTAGTCTGCATTTATCTCTGCACCTGCGTTCTTGAAGTCCACAACAGCACCTTGATCCAACCTGTCGCGACTCTGCATGATAGTAGTCACATCACGTCCCATACCGCCCTGTTTGCCCACGGTAACGGTGAGGTCGAAATGGTGAGGAGCATACACGATAGGTGTTCCTGTCTGTAGGAAGGTAACATCCTTTACATCATCGGCGTTCAGTTCAATGGAGCTGCCGTCGGACTTGGTAATCTTCATCACATACTGTATCTGTGCGCTCACACCGAGGCACATCATCAGGGTTGCAACGACTGTAAGTAAAATTCTTTTCATAGTGAGTTTATTTTATCTTTTTAATACCTTTTTATTATTAATTCTGGAGTGCAGCCTGCATTCTACAAGATACAGCCCACTTAATTATTTGTTCAATACTTTAATGCTGGTCTTTGCCGACTTCACAATGAACATGCCTTTGCCCAAAGAGGTCAGGTCAACATCGGCAGTACCGTTTTCATCTACACGCTGTGTTGCCACCAGGCGTCCATCGGCAGTATACACACGCACGGCCTCGCCCTGCTTGGCACGTGCCACATAGAAGTGTCCCTGTTCCAGTCGCGACTCCTCGCCCATCACCTCTTTGAGGGCGGTATTGGTGACATCCTCCGAAAAACTGTACTTGGCCACATCGCTGAGCGAGGCCGACACTTTTACTTCGTTACCCACCTTCACCTTCAGCTCGCCACCATTGCAGGTGATAACGGGCTGGTCTTCCAGCGCAACGACACTCTGAACACCATTAGCCAGATCGAGTACTAAGTACTGGACGTTTCCGGCTTTCAAGTTAGCGGTCATCAGCACCGCTAACATCATGAGAAAGATTCTAAGTGCTTTCATTTCTTCTTCTATAATAAATTATTGTATTAAAACTCTGAACTTAGCAAACAATGTCCGTCCTGGCTTCTGCAACTTGTAGTTGTCGTAAACCGTATGGTCGAACAGGTTATCACAATTCACCGACAAGCTGTAACGATTCCTGCACCACGAGTAGGTGGCCTGAGCACCGAAGATGTTCTTCTCAGGGATGTGGGCCTTGGTATCAAGCGCGCCATATCCCTCCCACGAAAGATAGAACCAATGTACCCATTGGTAGTCCAAACCAAGGTAGAAATGGGAGGTCTGTGGTATGAGATGAGATACCAGATGACCCAGGTCATAGCGTACTTCTGCCGAGGCAAAGAACCAAGGACGGTTGGGCACATGGTTGTTATAGGTAACAGATTCCTTGCCATCGCTCTTGAAGCGCTGACGGTCACGTGCATCCTGCCAGGTGACATTGCCGACTACCTGAAGCCGCTGCATACAGTCGTAGCGCAGTTCACCCTCCACGCCTTTGATATGAACGGCAGGCACATTCACATACTGCATCATGCCTTCCTTCTCCGACACCTGAGGTTGGATAAAATTATCGACCTTGCGCAAAAACCCGTTCACTTCGTACGAGAAAGTATGTACATCGTTCTTCAAGGTTCCGAACAACCCCGCATTGTAGTTCTCGCTCTTCTCTGGCTCCAGCGCCACGTTAGCATAGATGGTGGAGCCGTTGCCCAGCAGTTCACGCGAAAGTGGCAAACGGACACTATGCTCGTAGCTCACCTTTGCCGACAGAGGCTCTGCCAGCTGGAACCTTATGCCAGCCCCGCCGCCCCAGTAGTTGGTGGTATTGGTGCCTTGCACCTCTCGCGAGCCTGTCACCGTGGGTATGTCTGTCTGTTTGATGCGGACATGGTTAATGTAATCCTTCACAAAGAACGTATTGTTCAATCGTCCGTCAAAAAGAGACTGATTGTACGACAGCCCAATAATATGCTTTGCCAGCACGTCGTTAGCCGGCTCAAAGCTTTTGTCACGTTCATCCCACCGGTCATTACCCGTGCGGTTCAACGCATAACTCAGGTTCAGCATATGCACATCGCTGAACCGGTATCTCAGATCAGCACGTCCGATAGTGAGCGGACGCTTATAATGGCGCAGAGTTCGGGAACGTCCGTTGATTTCGTTGCGCGAGCTCTTGGTAAATCCACCGTCCCAGTTATACTTGCGATAGGTGGTGTCAACTGTCTGAGAGTGGTCCCAGGTGTGCGATGCCGACAGGTTAGCTGTGAGGTTCTTCAGCAGGAAGTGCTGTTTCTGATAGTTCACGCCTATGCTCCAGGCCTTTGTACGTCTTTCTGCCTCACCCACAACCTTTGTCTGTATCTGACCGGTCTGGATTTCCTTGTTCACCTTATTATATGATGCATTTAAGAAAAACTCGTCAGCCCACCACTTGTCAGTAAAGCCCACCTCCATCTGTCCTATCAACGACAAATAATCATCATGGAAACGACGGCGGTTGGCCTTGACATAATCATCGGCCTCCTCGTCCCACACTTCCACACCTTTCATCATATAGTCGTTCTTCGAGTAGTTCACGCTGAAGGTAGGACGGATGGTCAGCCCGTTCCCGAACACATACTGCCCGTTCAGGTCACCTTTGTGCGTATGGTAGGAACCGGCACCGTAGCTCACATCAAGGTAGTTCTTACGGCGGCGGTTGGTCACAATGTTCACCGCCCCGCCCAAAGCGTCACTGCTAAGCCATGTAGGCACAACACCCTTGTAAATTTCGATGTGGTCTATCAGGTTCACAGGCAGGTTTCCCAACGTCACTCCGGAACCTTTCGAGTCCAAGGGCACTCCGTCAATGAAATAACGCACTGAATTACCCGACATGCCATTGATGCTCAGGTCGAAGTCGGAGCCCACCCCACCCTCTTCGCGCAGCTTCACCCCCGCCGTACGGTCTACCAGCGAGTTAAGCGAGCTGATGCTGCCGGCCACGGACTGCACATCGATGGCATTCACCGTCAAGGTGCCCTCACGCAAACGCTGAGCTCTCGATTTACCCGTCACGGTGACACCGCTCAGTGCCACACTGTCGCGCATCTGACTCTTACGGGACTTCTGTGCATGCAGGTCGCCACAAATCAGCAAGCAACATAACATCAGGCACGCACTTACGCTGTAAGCCCGTGTCAGACCATGTCCGTTCTTCACTAAGCAGTTACTACTCACAATCTAACCGTTGTACCTCTATGCACCAAGCATTATAATATAATAATGTACGCAACGCAACCCTATTCCCGGAGTCTGCATCATGCATCAATGTAACGATTGGCAGGTTTCCTGGCTCTCCCCCTGAAGTCCGCCTTCCCGATTTTACTCAGTGGCTGGTATGGACTCCCAGATAAAGGGGATGACAGTAGCGGGTACTGCTCAGGATTTGCACCTGATTCCCTTTTCATGCCCGGATGAAACACCCTGACATCACCAAATCGGATGCAAAGATACAACTTTTTTTTATAACACCACACTTTTTCCTCATTTTTTTCTTTCAGCCTCGTGCATGTCAATATTGTAAAGGCCACTATCCCCGATGAAGGATAGCGGCCTTTGCATGCGAGATAAGCCATAGACTACATCTTCCGCGAAGTGGTTCTTATGTCTATAGACCTTGTTGTAAACCTGTATGTCGGAAACGGTCTTGCTAAAAGCACATAGTCCAGTAGAAGCAAAGCAATTGCCCGCTGAATAGGGATATGCTTCGCTTCTACAGGACTTCTGAGAATCTCTACTTCTTGATTAACGATGCAATCCAGAGAATGGCAACAGCACCAATGATGGCTGTGCCGAGCTGACCTAACAGTCCGCCCCACTCTATGCCCAACAGCGAGAACAACCAGCCGCCAAGGACACCACCGAAGAGACCCAGCACAATGTTCATGAGAATGCCGAAGCCTCCACCTTTCATCAACTTGCCAGCACAGAAGCCAGCCAAACAACCCAGTAGTAGTGAATAAATAATACCCATAATTTATGTTTTTTATTGGTTTGATGGTGCAAAGTTACGAAAAGTCAAGAGCAAAACAAAGAAACTCGTTTCTTTTTTTGCCGAGACGGAGGAATTTCCTTGAGCGTAGCGAAAAAATTCGCCATCTTTGATGGCAAAGTTACGAAAAACGGGAGAAATGAAAAAGGAATATTTCCTTTCCAAAGACCAGCAGGTGCATCGTTTCAACGAAGGGTGATGTTACCCTGCTTGTCAATGCGTGCTTGGCTATGGGGAACGTCTTGAGAGCTGAGCCAGCGTATCTGGCGTGCAACGAGATGCGGATCTTTCTTGTTTCTACGGGGGCCCCGTCCGTAACTCTGAACGAAGGAGTGTATTTGTCCACGCAGGAATCGTCCCTGACGGTCGGTCTTCACCTCCAATACGGGAGCATAGCGGGAAACCCCTTTAAGACTCATGCCGTAAGGTGTACAGAAATTACCGAGACTATATGCAATGAACCTGTTCTTATAGACCTCAACGGCACGTACGACATGAGGTCCGTGACCATAGACCACATCGGCACCACGATCGATGCAGAAATGAGCCAGGCGCCGCAAATGGCCACGCTTCTGATGGAAGAAAGTCTCCATAGAGTCAGGCAAATGGCTGTAACGGGCACCCTCGGCACCGCCATGAAATGATACAACCACAATATCGGTGGTCTTTACCAGATGGTCAACGATGCGGCCAACCGTATGCAGGGTGCTGTCTGTGTGCTGAAGCGTGTAGGGATTATGACCGAAGGCACAGATACCAATACGCAGCCCTTTCCGTTGAATGACGGCTGTCTCTACCCGTCCTGAAAGCCCCGCAAAGGCGATGCCCTGACTACGCAGAGCGTCCTCGGTCTGCCGAATGCCCTCAAGCCCGAAGTCGTTAGCATGATTGTTGGCCATGCTCAGGAAATCGTAGCCTGCCTTGCTGAGCAGGGGTGCATAGCTCACGGGTGTACGGAATGCATACTGATGTTCACCAGCCTTGGTACTCTCCCCGCCCTCGCAGAGTGTACCCTCGAGATTGCCTGCTGCCACATCGGCTTGCTGCAACAGTGGTTTCACATCACGGAAAAGGTAGGCACCGTCCTGATATGGCAGGAGTGTGTCGGGATAGGTGGTCCCCATCATAATATCACCCGTCAACGCAAAAGTGAGCGTGTCGTGGGGTGATGGCAGGGAATGAAGAGAATGAGGTGCAGGGCGTTCACTCAACCACGCGGCGCACGCCAATATAACGAGAAGAATAGAAGCCTTCATTGGACTGGCTGATTTTCACACCGCCAGAGCTGCTGGCATGAATGAAGCTGAAGGTATGGGTCATGGGGTCTACATCCACCACTATGCCTACGTGTCCCACATTGCGGCCTGAGCCTGGACTGGTGAAGAACACCAGGTCGCCGCGTTGCATCTCACTACGGCTGATGGGTTGATTGCGTGCATACTGGTCACGGCTGGAACAGCCTATCTGCATGCCGCTGCGTCCAAACACGTAACTGGTGAATCCAGAGCAATCGAAGGCTTTCGGTCCCTTGCTTCCACTGCGGTAACGTGCACCGATGTGACTCATGGCTTCGTCCATGATGGTATTGACGAGTCCTGCATTGTAATCGAGGGACTCGCCACCGTTGGCATAAAGGAAGTCATAGTTGTCGATTTCCTGGAAAGCTTCGAGCTGCTCGGCAGTAGAAGCCACCTGTTCCACCTTGGCCTTGGCCTTGTGTGCAGAGCGCTTGCGAGGCTTGCTCTGACCCATATTGGCAGAGACAAACAGCAATAGCAATATGCTGGCAAGAATCTTAATATTCATCGTGTTGCGTGTGTATGTGAAAATTAAAGGTTGGTTTTGGTTAAAAAGGAGAATGCGCTTTTCACAAAGGGCAACTCCTAAAAAACGAAAATGTATGAAAATTCAAAATCTTGTGATTTCTACTTAATGATTTCTGCTTAATTGTATTTCAGGATCTGTCCTGGCAGCAGCCTGGGGTTCTTACCCAAACGATTCAGACGGCGGAGCTCGTCGACAGTGGTGCCGCGCTTGCGTGCAATAGCGAAGAGCGTCTCACCCTTCTTGACCTTGTGCAGGCGAGTGTTCTGCACAGATGCAACGGAACGCTTGCTTGAAGAAGCGGAAGCCGTCTCATTGGCAGCAGCAGACCCACTCACGCCACGTAGACGGTTGGCCTGAGCCGACTCACGGCTATAGGTGCTGCGGCGGAAGAGGTAGGTGTCGCCCGTTACATCCTGGTTACGGAAATCGAACATCAGTGCGGGGTTGAGTGCCACGCCGCAGAGACGTGTCTCGAAGTGCAAGTGAGAACCCGTACTACGTCCCGTACTGCCACCCAGTCCGATGGGATCGCCGGCGCGCACATCCTGATCCTCGCGCACCAGGTGCTTAGACATGTGACCATAGATGGTCTCCAGTCCGTTGTGATGACGAATGACCACATAGTTGCCATAGCCGCGTGGCTCGTATCGCACGATGCGGATCTTTCCGCTGAATGCAGCCCTGATGGTGTCACCCGTGTAGACCTTAATGTCCAGTCCCTTGTGCTGGCGTCCCCACCGTGCACCGAAGTTCGATGTGAGCACACGGCTGGAGGTAGGCATGCAGAAACTGCGCAGGTCAATACGGAACGAATCGGGCAATGCACTCTCGAGATGAGCATAGCGGTTGTTCCAATCAGCATAGAGCTCGGCAGCTGGATTATTGTCGGACATTTCCTCGATAATGAGCTGGCGGAGCATAATTGAGTCAACTACTTTCATCTTGCGGTCAATAGGAGCCTGACGTGCCAAGAGATCCTGTCCCATTGTGGGAAGCGTGGCTAATGACATCAGGGCTACAGACAGTATGGTCTTGAATTTCATCATCTTTCTTTAATAATTGTTATTTCGGTTCGTAATTGGTTTTACGTCCCTCCATCAGATAATTACAACCCAATTATACAGATTTTGGGAAAAGAACGCTGCAAAGTTACGAATTAATTCCGTAAAACGTTTCTTTTCCCAAAATCATTAACATTGTTTTGTGTTGTTTTAACACTTAACAATATGTATAAAACATTTTTTTAGACCTTTTCTTCCAGAGTCTGGTCATATCCTCCAAGGGTCTTTTTAGACCTTTTTCTTCCAGAGTCTGGTCATATCCTCCAGGGTCTTTTAGGCCTTTTTCTTCCAGAGTCTGGTCATATCCTCGAGGGTCTTGCCTTTGGTTTCGGGCACAAGCTTCCAAACGAAGAGTGCTGCCACGATGCAGAGGATGCCATAGAGACCGTAGGTGAACCAGTGACCAAAGTGGTCGCCCTCGCTCAGGTGCATGTTGAACATAGGCACGAAGGTCGAGGAGACGATGAAGTTCGATATCCATTGTGCTGCCACAGCGATGGCAACGGCAGCGCCACGGATGGTGTTGGGGAAGATCTCGGCGATGAGCACCCAGCAGATGGGACCCCATGAGAACATGAAGCAAGCAGAATAGAGGAGCAGTGAGGCAGCGGTGACCAGTGCAAGGCTGTCATTACCAAAGGTAACTGCCACACCAAAGGCACCCAGCGCCATACCTAACGAACCCCAGATGAGCAGCGGCTTGCGGCCCCACTTCTCGACGGTGAAGATGGCCACCAGCGTGAACGAGATGTTGATGATACCCATGAAGACAGTGAGCATCATCGGGTTGTCCATACCCATGTCGCCGAAGATACGCGGAGCGTAGTAAAGCACGGCGTTGATACCCACAGCCTGCTGGAATACGCTGAGCATGATACCCACGAAGATACACAGAGCACCGTAGGTCATGAGCTTCTCGGTCTTCACCACCATGGTGTCCTTGATGTCCTCAAGGATCTGGGCGGCCTTGGTTGAGCCGTTGATCTTTGACAGGATGCCCAGTGCTTTCTGGTCCTGCCCTATGCTTACGAGGTAACGCGGTGTCTCGGGCACGAAGCAGATGAGCAGGGCGAAGAGTCCTGCAGGCACGGCCTCGGAACCGAACATATAGCGCCATCCGGTGGTGACGGTCCATTGAGCGGCGGGATTGATGGCGGCAATGCCCTTACCCATCTCTTCCACCAAGGGCTGGATGTGGTCACCCAGGATGAAGAAGTTGACGAAGTAGACCACCAGCTGGCCGAAGATAATGGCAAACTGGTTCCACGATACCAACATACCTCTTATATTACTAGGAGCGACCTCACCGATGTACATAGGACAGATGGCCGATGCGAGTCCCACGCCGATACCACCGATGATACGATAGAAATTGAACATGATGAGCAGCGAATAGGTGGGTTCACCGTAGTTGAAGAACAGGAACTCAGGGTCCATGGATCCGAGTGCCGAAACGAAGAAGAGCAAGCCCGCAATGATGAGCGACTTCTTACGTCCGAGGTTGGTAGCCAGGAATCCCGACAACGCCGATCCAATGATACAGCCAATGAGTGCTGATGCCGACGTGAAGCCGTGCCAGCCGTCCGTATAGGCAAAGTCCTTGGCTTCCATGAAAAACGCCTGGAGTCCTTTCTCGGCTCCAGAGATGACTGCGGTGTCATAACCGAACAACAGGCCACCCAAGACGGCGACCATCACGATACTAATCAGGTAGCTGCGGCTACCGGTTTCTGTTTGTTGCATGTAATAATTTGTTTATTTCGTTGATAATTTTGTCAGAGTGTATAGTTTAGCGTTTGGTGTCGTTCTTGGCCGATGTCTCGCGTATCACGAGTTTCTGCGGCACTATCTTCTTATAAATCTTGGTGTCGCCTCCGATGTTCTGCAGCAGCAGCTTGCATGCCGTCTGTCCCATGAGGAACGACTGGTCTTCTATGGCCGACAGCCTCGGTGTGACATACTGGGCATGCAGATCGTCGGTGAAGCCAATGAGAGCTACATCCTCGGGTATGCGCAGTCCCAGCTGCTTGATAGCAGTGAATGCTGCGAAAGTGATGATGTCGTTGAATGCCAGTATGGCATCAGGCGGGTTGGGCTGGCTGAGCATCTTCACCGTAGCCTCTCGTGCCACGTCAAAGTCAATCTTTCCGCACACCACCACATCGCGGTCGATGGGCAGCCTGTTTTCACGCAGCGCCTCCAGGTATCCGTGCTTGCGCCGGCGCACCATATCCAGGTGGTTAGGTCCTCCGATGAAAGCAATACGCCGTGATCCGGTGTCAATCAGGTGCTGAGTGGCCATCTGTGCCGCCTCGTCGCCATTGGCTGTCACGCTCGAGAAACGTTCTGGCAGGCACGTGCGCCCGAAGAACACCAAGGGTATGCCCATGTCGGCCAGTTCCACGAAGTGGCTGTAGTCGGTGGTGTCCTGAGCCAGACAAGCAATGATGCCCTCGACGTGCAGGCTGATGAAGTTGTCGATCACGCGTGCCTCGGCCTCACAATCCTCATGAGTGTTGGCACTGAACACGCTGTAGCCCACCCGCCTTGCCTCGGCCTCAATGCCGTCAAGCACATTGGCGTAATAGTGGGTCACCAGGTTGGGCACCACCACGCCGATCACCTTCGGCGCTTCTTTCCGAAGGCTCTGTGCAAAGGGGTTCGGCCGGTAGTTCAGCTTCTTGGCTAGCTGCTTCACCTTCTCCTGCATCTCCAGTCCTATTTCGGGAGAAGAACGCAAGGCGCGACTGACGGTGGCAATGCTTACTCCCAGCTCTGCCGCCAAGTCCTTTAATGATGTCCTACGCTTGGTTTTTGCCATTGTTTCCTGATTGATGCGGCAAAATTACACATTTTCACGCAAACTCGCAAACGTTTACGTTGTTTTTTTACATCAAAACGCTACATTTTCCATAAAAACCAAGTACCTTTGCACCCAGAAAAACAAACTACACTTCATAATATAAAAGTAAGATTAAGGTAAATAATGATTGTTTGAACTGAGTAATGAATAGTTGATAATAAGTTAGTTAGAAAAAGCCAGGGCTGTCGTGATGACATCTCTGGCTTCATTTTTTTTACCGCATATCCTGCCGTGATTGTTAATTCTCAAAAAAAAATTTGGAAGTATGGATGGAAAACACTATCTTTGCAGTCGAAACATGCGGTAACCTGTTTGCCGCACTTAAGTCCAACAATTCACTGATTACTAAACAACAAAAACATTTACAAGAACATGAAGAAACTGATGATAGCTGTACTGGCCGCCATCGTGCTGTGCCCTGCAGAAGTGAGTGCTCAGGGTTTTCTGAGGAAACTCGGTGAAAAGGCCGCAGAAGCCGGCAAGCGTAAGTTAGAGCAGAAGGTGGAAGAAAAGGTGGAGCGCGAAGTGGGCAACAAGGCCGACGAGATACTCGATGGGAAGTCAACATCCACCAGCCGCCAAAACAACGGTGACGACGCTGAGGTGGCTCAGGACGACACACCCGATGCCGTTGCCCAGAAGAGCGACTTCGTTCGCGGCAGTGTGATCCTCTTTGAGGATGATTTCGCTGGCGAGCAGATGGGTGAGTTCCCCTCCAAGTGGGATATCAGCGACGGCAGCCTGGAAGTGGCCTCCGTCAACGGCAAGAAGTATGCGCACAGCAATACCACAGGAACTACTGTTTTCTCCCCTCTGATGCAGAATATGAAGTCTTATCTGCCTGATGTCTTCACCCTCGAGTGGGAGGAGTTTATGTGCAAGCCCGGCGACATTGACCAGATGAATTGGCTTATCTATTTCTATAATGGTGATGACGAACTTGCCAATATCTATAAGATGTTCCGTCCAGGTAATCCAGATGTGTATGGAAACTATAGATTCAGGAAGGGTGGCGGTGCTTCAGATGGTGTGACTGGTGATTTGAACTGGAATGATCTGCAGAAATGTGTGAAGTTTGGCCAGTGGAACCATTTTGCCATTTCGTTCAACAAGCGTGCCTTCAAATACTATGTCAATGGTCATCGCATCATCAACCTGCCGAATGTGGCAGCTCCCAGTCGTTTCGAATTCCATGTCTCGGATGGATACCCCTATCGTGGCGTAGGTCATGTGATTCTTGCCAAGGGTGCGGCTGATCTCTATCAGCGTCAGACCACCGACCTCTCTGCCGTTGAGAAGGCCATTGCCGAGACAGGCAAGTTCGTGACCAACAACATCCTCTTCGAGACCGGCAAGGCCACGCTGAAGCCCGAGTCGATGGACGAGATCCAGAAGGTGGCCGACTTTATGAAGAAGAACCCCAGCGTGCGCTTCGAGGTGCAGGGACACACCGACAACCAGGGCTCTGATGCCGTGAACGACCCACTGTCGCAGCAGCGTGCCGAGTCCGTGGTGAAGGCTCTCGAGGGCTTGGGCGTCGACGGCTTCAACCTTCGCGCAGTAGGCAAGGGCTCGCACGAACCCGTAGCCGACAACAAGACCGATGCCGGGCGTGCCAAGAACCGCCGTGTGGTGTTTGTCAAGAAATGACGAATACCGCCGCGTGGTGTTTGTCAAGAAATGACGGATAGAACTGATTAATCAACCAACATTAACCATTAAAAAACAAAAAACCAACATGAAACTGAAGGCAGCAACCAGGTGTCTGCCGAGGTGAACTTCCCTGCCAATGGCACCGTACCCATGATCATTGCAGCAAATGCCTATGTAGAGTGGGCTCAAGAGCGCGTAGCCTTCAACTGGAAACTGTATAAGAATAATTGAAGTTTCCCATCCCAATAATGAACGTTAAGTTATTATTTATCAAGAATTTGAGAATTTGAGAATTATTATTGCAGAAAAAGAATTGTTTGGAATTACCCGTCGCAAGCGACTGGAACTCTGCGGACTGAAACGGAAATGGCTTGCCATTTCTTCTCTAATTCCCAAAAATTCTACTAAACTGCTAAGGGAGAAATTCTCTAATTCTCAAATTCTTGATTATTCTAAAGGTGGGAAACTTAAGTGGATAACCAGTCAGGAGAATAACATCTGCACATCTCAGTAAGTAATCATAGCACGGCGGGGTACCCTTTTCTGAGGGCGCCCCGCTTTCATTTTGAGTCATTCGTTTCCGATATCCACATGTCTGTGAACCATTTATTTTGATGATTTATCTTCGTAGCAAGATGTGCACCTACACCTTAATGTCACGATGTCACGATGTCACTTTGTCATTGTGAAAAAAGCCATCAACAAAATCCGCAACCTCTTGCGTGGGAGATTGCGGATGCAGAGAGAGTGAGCGATGAGCAAGGTTCAGTCTCTATAACGTTATCGGGCCGTGGCCCATGATGCAGAGAGCGATGCCTAAAACGTTATCGGGCCGTGGCCCATGCAGCTCGTGGTTCCGAGGGCAGTGAGGGCTGCCGTGAGGATGCTGACGATCATCTGGATGATGGTTTTCCAAGTTTCCTTCTTCATGGTGTTTTTTCATGGTGTTAGATGGTTAATAACTTCTTTTGACTATCCAAGCGGCGAAGCCGGACGAAAGAAAATTGCAGTTTCGTTTTGAGGGCTTTCCCGCCACCCAGCTCCCCTCCCTTTTGGGGAGGGGCAGGGGGAAGGCTTCTTAATCGCCGTCGGTGCCAGGATTGTCAGGAGGATTGTCGTTGCCGCCGCTGTTGCCGCCGCCGCCGCTGGTGCCGCTGCCGTTCTCGTCGTCCTTGGGCAGGAGCGAGTCGA
>JAEEGG010000752.1_pt1 | contig 95398 bp, 60 predicted proteins | sample 9134161 | NCBI WGS metagenome assembly JAEEGG01 (sample SAMN16246543, study PRJNA631951) | gut metagenome | biome: gut microbiome; feature: rumen; material: CR-attached | host: Bos | place: Iran: Karaj | collected 2018-10
TTCCTTCAGGAAATTCTTTGCCACAGCCACATTATACTTGATGGAAGAAGTTCTTTTTATCCATATCAAATATTAAATTTCCTATTCCTTAATGTTAATTCTGTTATCATCGCCAGGTATTCACCCAGCGTTTAAAGATCATGGGAAAGGATGGTCAAATTGAAGTCTGCGCTACGAAACGCAGCTCCAACGAATATTTGATTATGCTCTTAAAAAACCCTTTCGATGTAGTAGTTCGGCAGGATCATTGAGCAATAAAAAGCGTTCGTATACCGAAACGCACTGCAAAGATACACAATATTTCCGAATCTACAAACGATTTATCCACTTTTTTTCGTTATACCCCGTTATTGCTGAATTTGACGTTGTCGAAATCCGTCACGACTCGGCATAGTTCAAGCGAACTTCTTGCGTCCCTTCGGTAGCAAGCGGCAAAGCCGAGCGGACTCTGCTCTCACTGCTCCGGATTTTCTGTTCCATAAGTCAGTCGGTCGTTTAGAAGCATGCTGCCATCATTTCCTTGCCCAACTTGTGGATGTGAGCAAGGATGGCGTTAGCGCGCTCGGCTGATGGTTTCTTGAAACCATTGATGTAGTTGCGTAGCAGGGTAGCATTCATGCCCAGGGAGCGGGCAAACTCGGCCACATTGATTTCCTTATGGGTAAGGAAGAACCGCTGCAGGGGCGTTGGCTCGGTATCGTCGTAAGCGAAACTCTCGAAACTGATGTCCTCGTCAAGTCCGCGCCAATGAATGCCATCGAAACCGAAAGTGTAAGCAGCCCTTTCTTCGTCGGTAGCCATCCGCAACTTAGGATACCACAGGAGCGACTGGCTGTACTCATGTCCTTCCTCGTCACGACCGTATATGTGTTCTGCATCGAACCAAATTTCCTTAATCTTCATAGGCATGTCCTCCTTTATTTATTAAAATGTTCGTTCCAACGTTTGATAATGATGTCAGCGTTCTCGTCAATCACAGTTTTGATCTTACGGAAATCGTTCGATTTGATGCCCTGCTTCTCTGTGAGAACAAACTCCGTGCCGTTCCACTCGAACTTGGCCATGCCACCATTGCCCTCCACATGGATGTGCAGCGGCTCATGTTCCTTGCTGTAGAAGAAGAACGAGAACCCAAAGAATCTGAATACTTCTGGCATATTTCTTTCGTTTTATTGTTTATCCGCCACAAAGATAGGAATTATTTTTGATACCAACTACGTTTTCGCTAAATATTTGCTATGATTTAACATTTCGGCACGAAAAAGCCCTCGGCAAAGCCTGGAAATCGGGTGCCGAGGGTGAAAGTCTTAAACTACTATGTCACCAACAAGACGAAAACAGTCAGTAGATGTTTCATTGTTGGTGCAAAGGTCAGGGGGAACTTTAGTTCATGGCGAAGAAGGTACCGTCATTAGCCATCATGCGTGCCTGATAGATACCGGCCTCGTTGATGGTGAGGTCCTTGGTCTGTCCGTTAACAGTAGCCTTAATGGTCTTGCCATCAGCATTGAAACGGAAGATTTCCTTGGTGACACCATTCTGCTCCATTGACCAAGAGTCGTTCTCGGCATTGTGGCGGAAGTAGGTCAGCTCACCAGTAGGCGACTTCACCTCATAACCGTCCTTCAGGGTGGTGACAGCATAGTAGCGACCATCCTGACCCATCACCTGCTGCGTCTTGCCGATATTGGCTTGAACAGGATTAGAACCAGACCAGAACTCGATGGTGTTCAGTACCAGGATGTCGATTAATGAACAAATACTACCAACGATGGGAACGAGGATAAAACCTACGATGGCATTGAGGAACTTGCTGCTTGACATGTGATTCTGCCAGTTGATGTACTTGTTCCAAAGGCCATACTTACCAACGAAACATGAACTGAACAGGAAGCTTCCTGCGAGGAGGCATACAGCCACTTTCAAACTAATTTTCTTCATAATGTTTTGATTTTTAAAATTAATAATTGGGTTTATAGATAAAAAATAGATTCTGGTCCCATATTGAATAGGAGGTCGAGTATCGAAAGGTTGGGCAGGAAACCATGCTTGTGCTGGAAGACCTGCCAGTATGGTTTTGTTTCGAACTCAGCGTCGGGTTGAGGATGTTTGGCGTTGATGATGTCACGAAAGTCTATGATGTTGGATGTCTGATGTTGGATGTCTGATGTGTATTCTGAGGTGTACTCTACGTTGGGTTGGATGTCGATGAGTTCACAAACCTTTTGGCGGATGTTCTCGTTGAAATCGAGTAAAAACGCGAATTTCTTCTCAAAGAACGGATGCAAGTCGTCAGCATAGTACTCAAAGAAGGGACTCTCGCTATAGGCACTCTGCAGGGCGTTCCAATGCACGCGGCGCCATTGGTTGTGGTCACTAATGCGCAGGTCTTTCGTCAGTATCTTGTCGTCAGAATGTTCTACTGGAACGGTGAGTGCCTGCACACCATTGGCTGTAGCAATGACGCAGCGATTGCGATAAGTCTGCTTTTGGAAGGAGTCGTACTGCTCTATCAGACAATGGTCGTAACGACGTAGTTTCTGATACCATTGTATCGGACCAAAGTAGGTGATTTGCAGTAGGGCAGAGGTCATTGCAGTCGGATGTTTTTGCGATTATACATGACTGAGACGACCTCTCCAATGATATGACTCTCTGGGATAAAACCGATGTGACGCGAGTCGGCAGGATTGCTGGGATTGATGGATTCCAGCCAGTAGTAGTCGGTCTTGGCACAGGTTTTCAGGCCAGGTACCAGTAACGGACCCTCTTGTGTACTGATGGTGTCGCCAGGAACAGCTTTGCAACGGGCGATATATAACCCTGCAATGGAATCGCAGGGAACAGTAAAGGCGACAATGTCGCCCCGTTTTACAGGACTGCGCATCAGGCGGCTATAAGGCAGAATGCCGTTGCCCCCTATGCGCAGCCCGTAACTACAACGATTGATGAGCAGGCGGTCGCCACTTTGATAGAGTGGGGCCAGTCCATTGCCTTCTACACCATGTATGGAAAAAGCCAACGTACGAATAGCAAGCATCAGTGCGAATGCTGATGCAAATGCTATCACGTACTTCAGCCAGTTTGCCATATCTTTTACATCTTACTTCTTACATTTATTTAATATTGTCCACAAAGCGGAATAGACGATTCCAACGGATGCCTGAGAATCCATGACGGTCAGGATCGGAGCTCCACCAGATGAAGATGGGCTTGCCCACGATATGGTCTTCAGGCACAAAACCCCAGTAGCGTGAGTCGAGCGAGTTATGACGGTTGTCACCCTGCATCCAGTAGTAATCCAACTTGAAAGTGTACTTAGTGGTCTCCTTATCGTTGATGTATATCTTACCATCCTTCACTTCGAGCTTGTTACCCTCATAGGTACGGATAGGACGCTCATAGATGGGCAGATTCTTCAGCGTCAGGTCGATGGATTCGCCCTTTTTCGGAATCCAGATGGGTCCGTAGTTGTCGCGCGTCCAATGCATGTTACCATTCAGCGGATAGATGTCCAGCGTGCTGCTGTCTCTATTCAGCGTGATGCTTTCCACGAGGTCAGTACGCTTCTTCAGTTCCTGAACGGCATGATTGGTCAGCGGCATATAGCCCTGTGTGTTGAGGCTCATGAGGTCTTCCATCGTGATGCCTAACTCCTGCATGATGTCGTCGTTCAGACGGTCTTTCAGCTTCACATGATAGGTATATTGCACGTTATCGGGCTCTTTATTGGCCTTTCCATCGAGATAGATGATATGGTCTTTGATCTGCAACGTTTGTCCAGGCAGACCCACGCAGCGCTTCACGTAGTTCTCACGACGATCCGTAGGACGCGTGTCAATGACACCATATTCCTGTTGGTTCTGTTCGATAGCCTGTTTGCCAGCCTGATAGATGGTCTCGAAGTAGCGCGGCAACTGCTCCTGTGACAAGGAGTCTGGATTGGGACGCTGTGGATAGAGCTGATAACCAATCTGATAGCACATCTGATAGTAGTCGTAGGCCTGATACTGGGGTGCAGAGCAGATAGTGTCGCCAGCAGGGAAGTTGAAGACGACGATATCGTTGAGCTGTACCTTGCCCAAACCTTTTACACGACGATAGTCCCAATGGGGCCATTCGATATACGACTTGCACTCGAACAGAGGCATCGTGTGCTGGGTCAGGGGCAGCGTCAAAGGCGTCTCAGGAATACGTGGTCCGTAGCTTACCTTCGACACGAAAAGGTAGTCACCCGTCAAGAGCGACTTCTCCAAAGAACTCGATGGAATCACGTAATTCTGGAAGAAGAACAGGTTGATGAAGTAGACAGCCACCAAGGCAAACACCAAGGCATCTACCCACGACATTACCCACTTCACTGGTCCTTCAGACTCCTTCCACCACTGCCATTTGATCTTCTTCGTGATATACACGTCGTAGATGAACGGAATGACGATCAGTCCCCACCATGAACCTACCCAATAGAGAAACAACAGGTAAAGTACCAACACGCAGATGAACTTCGCCCACTGTACCTTCATATTCAGCTTTTTCTTTTTCTCCATGTTCCTTAAAACTTAAACATATCTGAAATGGTCAGCAATCCCTGATGGTCTTTGGTGTACTCTGCAGCCAGGACAGCACCAAGGGCAAAACCCTGACGCGAGTGAGCATCATGGGTAATGGTGATGATGTCAGCCTCAGAATCGTAGCGGACAGTATGAATACCAGCCACCTCACCACGACGGATATGGTCGATGCGCAGCAGTTTGGGGTCTGTGGTATCTTCAGCCCAAGCCTCCTTGCGGTCGATATTCTCTACAATGCCCTCAGCCAACGTGATAGCAGTGCCTGAAGGATGGTCGAGCTTGTGCACATGATGCGTCTCTTCCATCTCGACGTCGTACTGTGGGAACTGGTTCATAATCTTTGCCAGATACTTGTTGACAGCACTGAAGATGGCCACACCAATGGAAAAGTTCGAGGCCCAGAACAGCGTTTGTCCTTCCTCAGAACACATGCGCTTCACGTCGTCACCATGTTCTTTCATCCAACCCGTCGAGCCACTCACCACCTTCACGTGGTGCTTAAAGGCGCGAAGATAATTGCCATAAGCTGCCTGGGGTGCCGTAAACTCTATCGCCACATCTGCACTCTTGAAGGCCTCGCTGTCGAAGTCTTCCTGATTGTCGATGTCGATAATACTCACAATCTCATGACCACGACTCAGGGCTATCTGCTCTATCATCTTGCCCATCTTGCCGTAGCCGATTAAAGCTATTTTCATAATAATAATGTATTAATACGGTGCAAAGGTAATATAAATAATTGAGAATTGAGAAATGAAAATTGAGAATTTAAAATATTTTTCGTACTTTTGCAGCATGTTAATCAATGAGAAGACATGGAATTTCATTCGTCAGCACGCTGACGACGACCCGCGGAAGCTCGCTTTGCAGGGTGCGAAGGACGCAGAAGTAGACCTTCAGATGGCCTTGCAGCAGATTGTTGGTCGTCAGACAGCTTGCAAAAAGTTGCCTTCGTGGGCTGAGGTTGATGGTATCGTCTACCCTCCTCATCTCAATATGGAGCAATGTTCTTCTGAACAGACAGCCCACTATAAGGCCAAGATCATTCAATCGATAAATGGTAAATCAGTAGATGGTACTTTTGTGGACCTGACGGGAGGCTTTGGTGTGGACTTCTATTGGATGTCGCAAAGCTTTCAGCGACGTCAATATATTGAGCGAAACGAGCAATTATGCGCCATTTCATCGCATAACTTCGAGGTGTTAGGTTTGGGCTGTTCTGTTTGTTGCTGTGACACAGCAACATACTTGACAGAGATGCCGCACGCCAGCTTCGTCTTCCTCGACCCAGCTCGCAGAAATGAGCACGGAGGGCGCACTTATGGCATTGAGGACTGTACGCCTAATGTGCTTGAACTCCTGCCTTTGCTTTTGGAGAAAGCCGACCGTATTCTGCTGAAACTATCGCCCATGCTTGACTGGCGCAAAGCTGTTAACGACTTAGAAGTGATAAGTGATAAACGAGGAGTGATAAGTGAACAGTGTAGGGCTTTTGTGAACGAAGTGCATATTGTCAGTGTCGATAATGAGTGCAAAGAGCTCCTGTTGTTGCTGAGTAAGGAGCAGACTCAGGGCTTGCGCCTGGTGTGCGTCAATGGAGCCAGTAGCTTCGAATTTGTTCTCCCACCTGAAGGTGAAAGTGTGACACGCATTCCCAGCGTGGGAATGCTTTCTTCCCAGCCTGGGAATAATTTGTTCCCAGCGTGGGAATCTTTAGTGCGCTACGACCTCTCTGCCAGCCCCCTTTACCTTTACGAGCCAAATGCCAGTATCATGAAGGCAGGATGCTTCGAAGAGATAGAAAGCCGATACGCAGTCAAACAGGTCGCCGCCAATTCTCATCTCTTTCTGTCTTCCGATGAAATCGATGATTTTCCTGGCAGGTGTTTCCAAATTTCCTCCATTTCATCGATGAACAAGCGAGAGCTTCGTACGGCATTGAAGGAGGTGGAACGTGCCAATATCAGCGTGCGGAATTTTCCCATGAGCGTTGACCAGTTACGTAAAAAACTGAAGCTGAAGGACGGAGGAGATGTCTATATCTTTGCCACAACAACAGCTGACGGAGCCCATCGGCTCTTGATTTGCCGTAAAATTGGTTAATTCTTTTGGCGTTTTGCGTTTTTTTTCTTATCTTTGCACAATTAATTAAGAATTAGTGCTTATGCCATTAGTAGAGATTCGCAAAGTTACCAATAAGCGTGAGCTTGATGCTTTCATCCAGCTTCATTACGACTTGTATCGTGGGAATGCCTACGATGCCCCCAATTTGTATTCTGATGAAAAGCATACGCTGAGTAAGAACAAAAACGCTGCTTTCGAGTTTTGCGAGGCAGAATATTTCTTGGCTTACAAGGATGGTAAGGTGGTCGGACGTGTTGCAGGTATCATCAACCATCGTGCCAATGACCGTTGGCAAAATAACAGTGTTCGCTTCGGTTGGATTGACTTTATCGATGATCTCGAGGTGTCGAGAGCCTTGTTAGATGCTGTTGAACAGTGGGGGCGTTCGAAGGGAATGACACAGATTGTCGGCCCCTTGGGTTTTACGGATATGGACCCTGAGGGAATGTTGATAGAGGGCTTCGACCAGTTAGGTACGATGGCCACCATTTATAATTACCCTTACTACCCTCAACACATGGAGCAGTTAGGTGGTTGGGAAAAGGACAATGACTATGTAGAGTATAAACTCATTGTTCCCAAGGACGGTATGCCTGAGAAATATAAAAAGGTGGCTGAAATGGTGATGAAACGGTATAATTTGCATCCCATGCACCCCAAACGCAGTCAGGTTTTTGGTAAGGAACAGTATGGCCGAAAGGTGCTCGATGTCGTCAACAAATCGTTTGGACATCTTTATGGCTATTCGCAGATGACAGAGCGTCAGATAGACGAATATTTGAAGATGTACTTCCCCATGCTCGATATGGATATGCTCTGTCTGATAGAAGACTGGAACACGCCTGATCACGATGTGATAGGCATTGGCATCTCCATTACCAACATGACGCGAGCCTTGCAGAAGTGTAAGAACGGACGACTATGGCCTTTTGGCTGGTGGCATTGTCTGCGTGCCTTGAAGTTCCACAAGGCAGAGTGTCTTGACCTGATGCTGGTGGGGTTCCTGCCTGAATATCAGCAAAAGGGTGCCAATGCTTTGTTGTTCTACGACCTTATCCCCCGCTATCAGAAGTATGGCTTCAAGTGGGGCGAGACGAATGTCGAGATGGAGACCAACGAGAAGGTGCAGAGCCAGTGGCAGTATTTGGAGCATATCCAACATAAACGCAGAAGATGTTATAAGAAAAGCCTTTAGACCCTCTAACCTATATTAAGTATGTCAGAAGAGAATAGCATAATCCCCCAAGAAGAGGTCGTCAAGTATGACGACGACAACATTCAAACCCTATCTGGTTTGGACCACATCCGTCTGCGCCCAGGTATGTACATCGGACGACTGGGTGACGGCACATCATCGGAAGACGGTATCTACGTGCTGCTGAAGGAGGTCTTCGATAACTCTATCGACGAATTCAAAATGCGAGCAGGCGACCGTATCGAGGTTAATGTCGAGGATAACCTCCGCATTTCCGTTCGTGACTATGGTCGAGGCATTCCGCAGGGCAAACTCATCGAGAGTGTCAGCATCCTGAACACCAGTGGTAAGTTCGACTCGAAGGCTTTTAAGAAAAGTATCGGTTTGAACGGTGTAGGTGTGAAGGCTGTCAATGCTCTGAGTTCGCATTTCGAAGTGCGCAGCTATCGTGAGGGTAAGGTTCGCAAGGCAGTCTTCGAGTGTGGTAAACTGATATCGGACGTGACGGAACCCTCGCAGGACGAGAATGGTACCTATATCTATTTCGAACCAGACAATACGAAGTTCCAGAACTACCAGTTTCACGATGAAATCGTGGAAAATATGCTCCGCAACTACACCTACCTGAATACGGGACTGACTATTATGTATAATGGTCGTCGTATTCTGAGCCGTCATGGTTTGCAGGACTTGCTGAAGGATCGTATGACCAACGATGCTCTCTATCCCATCATCCACTTGCAGGGTGAGGATATCGAGATTGCCTTCACCCATGCTAATCAGTATGGTGAGGAATACTATTCGTTCGTGAATGGTCAGCACACCACCCAAGGAGGAACCCATCAGAGTGCCTTCAAGGAGCATATTGCCAAAACCATCAAGGAGTTCTTTGGCAAATACGAGTATGGCGACATCCGAACGGGTATCGTTGCAGCCATCGCCATCAACGTGGAGGAGCCGGTTTTCGAGAGTCAGACGAAAATCAAGTTAGGTTCGACGGTGATGTCGCCTGATGGTGATACTATTAATAAATATGTAGGCGACTTCATCAAACAGCAGGTCGACAACTATCTGCATATCCATCAGGATGTGGCAGAGGTCATTGAGAATAAGATTAAGGAGACAGAACGTGAGCGCAAGGCAATGGCTGGTGTCACGAAGTTGGCTCGCGAACGTGCCAAGAAGGCCAACCTCCATAACCGCAAGCTGCGTGACTGTCGCATCCACTTCTCGGATGTCAAGAACGACCGCAAGGAAGATTCGTGCATCTTTATTACTGAGGGTGATTCTGCCAGTGGAAGTATTACCAAGAGCCGAGATGTCAATACGCAGGCAGTCTTTTCATTGAGGGGAAAGCCGCTCAACAGTTTTGGCTTGACCAAAAAGGTGGTGTACGAGAACGAGGAGTTCAATCTGCTTCAGGCTGCGCTCGACATTGAAGAAGGCCTCGACACTCTTAGATATAATAAGGTAATAGTAGCGACAGATGCCGATGTCGACGGTATGCATATCCGCCTGCTCATTATCACCTTCTTCCTGCAGTTCTTCCCTGAACTCATCAAGAAGGGTCATGTCTATGTGTTACAGACCCCATTGTTCCGCGTCCGTAACAAACGTACGAAGATTAAGAACAAGGAAATGCGTGAGGATGGCAAGAAAGGTGACTTTGTGACACGCTACTGCTATAGTGAAGAGGAGCGCCTGAAGGCTATTCAGGACTTGGCCCCTGATCCAGAGATAACGCGATTCAAAGGTTTGGGTGAGATTTCACCTGAGGAATTTGCTGGTTTCATCGGACCAGACATGCGTTTGGAACAGGTAACCCTTCATAAGAACGACCAAGTACAAAAGCTATTGGAATACTATATGGGAAAGAATACGATGGAGCGTCAGAACTTCATCATCGACAACCTCGTCATCGAGGAAGACAAACCAGAAGACTACGATTATGAATAAAAGAATAGTGTGTGTGGCGATTTTGTCGCTGCAGATCATAACCTCTTTCGCTCAGTTTCGCATCAATAATGGTGCTGACTCCCCTTTGCGTAAGTTACAGATAGCTGAACTGGCTATTACCAATCTGTATGTAGACAGCGTAGATGAAACGAAATTGGTGGAAGACGGCATTCGTGGCATGTTAGAAAAGCTTGATCCTCACTCAAGCTACTCGACACCCAAAGAAGTCAAAGAGATGAACGAACCCCTTCAAGGCAATTTCGAAGGTATTGGCGTGCAGTTTAATATGGTTGAGGATACGTTGCTCGTCATCCAGCCCGTTAGCGGAGGCCCCTCAGAGAAGATGGGCATCATAGCAGGCGACCGTATCGTCTCTGTCAATGATACGGCGATTGCTGGTGTCAAGATGTCGAAAGAAGAGATTATGAAACGCCTGCGTGGTCCAAAGGGTACCAAGGTCAAACTGGGCATTGTCCGTCGAGAGATTAGCGATACCCTGACATTTGTCATCACACGCGATAAGATACCTGTAAAGTCGATAGATGCCACCTATATGCTACGCAAGGATGTGGGCTATATCCGTATAGGCAATTTTGGTGCTACCACACACGATGAATTCTGCGAGAGTCTGAAGAAACTGAAGAAGGAGGGTATGAAGACACTTGTGCTCGACCTGCAGGAGAACGGTGGAGGCTATCTGCAGGCTGCTGTCGATATAGCCAGCGAGTTGTTGCAGAAAGATGATTTGATTGTTTATACCAACGGACGCACCGTCAAGCGTATGGAGTATAAAGCCAAAGGTGGTGGACTGTTCGAGAAAGGACAAATTTTCGTTTTGGTAGATAGCTATACGGCTTCAGCAGCTGAAATCGTGTCTGGTGCCATTCAGGATCACGATCGTGGACTGGTTGTTGGCCGCCGTACTTTTGGCAAGGGACTGGTTCAGCGTCCTATCGACCTGCCTGACGGTTCGATGATACGTCTGACAATAGCCCATTATTACACGCCTTCTGGTCGTTGCATCCAAAAGCCTTATGAGAAAGGCAAGCAGAAGGACTATGCTATGGATGTGTATAACCGTCTGAAGAGTGGCGAGTTGATGAGTGCTGACAGTGTCCATTTTGCTGACTCTCTGAAGTATTACACGCTGAAGAAACACCGTGTGGTCTATGGTGGTGGTGGTATCATGCCTGACGAGTTTGTACCTCTCGATACACTTAAATATACCAAATACCATCGTCAGTTAGCTGCCAAGAGCATCATTATTAATGCCAATCTGCGCTATGTCGATGAACATCGCAAGCAGTTACAGCGGGAATATACGTCTTTCGAAGACTATCGTCAGAAGTTTGAGGTGCCTCAACAGTTGATAGACCATATTAAGGCTGAAGGAGAGAAACAGAAGATTACACCCAAGGATGACGACGAATGGCAAAAGACATTACCTTATCTGAACCTGCAGTTGAAGGCTCTGATAGCTCGTGACCTTTGGAATATGGACGAGTATTTTGCTATCTTCAACGAAAGCAATGATGCAGTTCAGCGTGCGTTACAATTGGTAGAAAGCAAGAAGAAGTAGCAACTATTCGCCTGTTGTCCTCAACAACTCGCGACATTGTTCAAGGATGGCCATCAGGTCATCCTTTTTCTCTGCCCTTAACATACGGATACGTGTCTCGCGGAAGTTGGGAATACCTTTGAATATAGGCGATGCAGCCAGGTGACGACGTGTATGAAGAATACCGCGATATTCGTCGATACGTTCTACGTTGATGCGCAGCTGCTCTTCCAAAACGTCAATCTTTTCATCAAGCGTCAGCTCTTTCCTACTGAAAATCCAGGGACAGCCAAAGGTGGCACGACCTATCATGACGGCATCAACGCCATAGGCGTCAAAGGCTTTGTCTGCATCGTCTAATGACTTGATGTCGCCATTACCAATGATGGGAATATGGATGTTGGGATTCTTCTTCACCTCGCCTATCAGCGTCCAGTCTGCCTGACCAGTGTACATCTGACTGCGTGTGCGACCATGAATGGTAAGAGCCTGAATGCCGCATTGCTGCAGTTGTTCTGCGAGAGAAGTGATGATGAGCTGTTCGTGGTTCCATCCCAAGCGGGTCTTGGCAGTAACGGGCAGGCTGACAGCATCTACCACCTTTTGTGTAATCTCTAGCATCTTAGGAATATTCTGCAGCATGCCGGCACCAGCACCTTTGCCTGCCACCTTCTTCACAGGACAGCCGAAGTTCAAGTCGATGACATCAGGTCCAGCCTGTTCAACAATCTTAGCAGCCTCCACCATTGCATCAATATCGCGCCCATAAATTTGTATGCCTACAGGTCGCTCTTCGTCACTGATGGTCAACTTCTTTATAGTTGACTTCACGTCGCGTACCAATGCCTCAGCACTCACAAATTCCGTATATACCATTGCAGCGCCAAACCGCTTGCACAGCATGCGGAAACCAATATCCGTCACATCTTCCATAGGTGCCAGGAAGATGGGGCGTTCACCAAATTCTATTGTTCCAATCTTCATTTCTGGGTGCAAAGGTACAAAGAAATGGGTAAATAATCACTATAATCTTGTATGTTTATGCAACAAGATGGCTAAAAATGTAAAAAAGAGAGAAGAAAGTTGCAGAATATCAGTGGTTTTTCGTACCTTTGCACGCAATTATCACAAGTGTATCAAGAAGATGAAACTATTCGACGTTTATCCCTTGTTCGATGTGAACATCGTGAAGGGCAAAGGTTGCAGAGTGTGGGATGATAAGGGTCAGGAATATCTTGACTTATATGGTGGCCATGCGGTTATTTCGATAGGTCACTCGCATCCGCACTACATCCAGAAGGTGACAGAGCAGTTGGGGCAGATAGGCTTCTACTCTAACTCAGTGATTAACAAGTTACAGGTTCAGTTAGCAGAGCGATTGGGTAAGATCAGTGGCTATGACGACTATCAGTTATTTCTGATTAATAGTGGTGCCGAGGCTAACGAGAACGCACTGAAACTGGCTTCTTTCACCAACGGACGTACTCGTGTGCTGTCTGCTCAGAAAGCCTTTCACGGACGTACCTCATTGGCTGTCGAGGTAACCAACAATCCTAAGATTATTGCACCTATCAACGATAATAGTCACGTCACTTATCTGCCCATCAACGATCTGCCCGCTTGGGAGGCTGAGTTGCAGAAGGGCGATGTCTGTGCCGTCATCCTAGAGTGCATCCAGGGCGTTGGTGGTATACAGATGGTTACTGAAGAGTTTGCCCAAGGCATTGCAAAGGCTTGTAAACAGCATGGAACGATTTTGATTTGCGACGAGATCCAGTGTGGATATGGTCGTAGCGGAAAGTTCTTTGCCCACCAGTGGTTAGGTATCAAGCCCGATATCATTACAGTGGCAAAAGGTATCGCCAACGGATTCCCCATGGGTGGTGTGCTGATTTCGCCAGACTTCAAACCCGTCTATGGACAGTTGGGTACCACGTTTGGTGGCAATCATCTGGCTTGTGCAGCAGCACTGGCTGTGCTTGACGTTTTTGAGCAGGAGAACTTGGTGGAAAACGCTTGCGAGGTAGGAGACTATCTGATGGCTGAGCTTAAGAAAATTGATAATCCCCATATCAAAGACGTGCGTGGTCGTGGCCTTATGATAGGTATTGACCTCGACATTCCTCATAAGGATGTCCGTCAGCCTCTTATCTATGGTGAGTATTGCTTTACGGGCTGTGCAGGTACAAACATTCTCAGATTGTTACCACCACTATGCCTGACAAAGAGTGATGTAGACCTGTTTATTGAAAAGTTAACAAAAGTATTAAACTCGTTATAACGGCATAACGATATAACGTAATAACGTCAAAGAAAAATGAAGATAAGCATCATTGGAGCAGGAGCCATGGGTGGAGCTATGGCTGAAGGCCTTATCAAGGGCGATTATATCAAGAATGAAGACATATGTATCAGTGATCCGTCACGACTCTCTCGTGATAAGTTTGCTGATATGGGCATTACAGCTACACCCAGCAACCAACTTGCTGCACAGGGTGCTGACGTGGTTTGTGTCGTAGTAAAGCCTTGGTTGGTAGAGCAGGTCCTTAAGGGCATTCGCGAGGTAATGGACTATGACAAGCAGATACTCATTGTGGTGGCTGCTGGCGTAAAGTCAGAGAGCATCAAGGAGTGGATGACGAAAGATGGAGGCAAGATAATTCCAACATTCCTTGTGATTCCTAATATCGCTATTGCCCAATTGGCATCTATGACGTTTATTGCACCAGCAGTAGCTGTTGAATCACAACATATAGACTTGGTTAAGGCCTTGTTCGATTCTATGGGCAAGAGTATCATGACCGACGAACAACATCTTGGTGCTGGCACTACACTCGCTTCTTGTGGTATTGCTTATGCGATGCGCTATATCCGTGCCGCTGCTGAGGGAGGCGTTGAACTGGGATTCAAGGCTGACGAGGCGAAACAGATTGTGATGCAGACCATGAAGGGTGCTGTCACGCTGCTCGAAGCAACAGGTCTGCATCCAGAGGCTGCCATTGACTTGGTGACAACACCAGGTGGCGTCACCATCAAGGGACTCAATGAGATGGAGCATAATGGCTTCACTTCAAGTGTTATTAAAGGATTAAAAGCTGGAGCAAAATAATTATGGACGAACAACTGAAACAGATTGGTGAGCGACTGCGTGGACTGCGCGACGTGCTCGATATCCCCGTCAGTGAGATGGCTGAGACCATTGGCATTAGTACTGACAAGTATGAACAAATAGAGAAAGGCGAGGTGGACATTACCATCTCAAACCTGATGAAAATAGCGAAGAAATACGGTGTATCGACGGAAGAACTGATTTTTGCCGAGGCACCACACATGAAGTCATACTATGTGACGCGCAAGGGACAGGGTATGTCTATCGAGCGTACAAAAGCCTATAAGTATCAGTCTTTGGTTGGTGGATTCGTCAACCACAAAGCTGATGTGTTTATTGTTACTGTTGAGCCTAAACCAGAGGCTCATACCATCTATAAGAATACGCATCCAGGTCAGGAGTTCAATATGGTACTCGAAGGTAAGATGGAACTCTACATCGGTGGTAAGACCATCATCCTCGAAGAGGGCGACAGCATCTATTTCGACTCTACCAAGCCCCACGGCATGCTGGCCGTCGGTGACAAGGCCGTAAAATTCTTAGCATTTACAGTAGAATAGTCGTAATAACGTAATAGCGTTATATCGTTATATCGAAAATAGAAAGAAATGATAGAGAGATTTTTAAAGCAGACGAGTTTCAAGTCTGTTGAAGATTACAACAAGAATCTGGAGTTCATCATCCCTGAGAACTTCAACTTTGCCTACGACGTGATGGATGCGTGGGCTGAGGAGGCCCCTGAGAAACTGGCTATCCTTTGGACTAATGATCAGGGTGAAGAGATACGTACCACCTATGGACAACTGAAGGAGCAGACTGACCAGGCTGCTTCGTATCTTCTGTCGTTAGGCATTGGTAAGAATGACCCTGTGATGTTGATTTTGAAGCGTCATTATGAGTGGTGGGTTATCATGCTGGCTCTTTGTAAGATTGGTGCCATCGTAATTCCTGCTACCCACATGCTGACCAAGCACGACATCGTATATCGCAATACGCGTGCCAGTGTCAAGGCTATCATCTGTGCTAAGGACGATTATATCATCAGTCAGATCAAGCTGGCTATGCCCGAGAGTCCCACCGTCAAGCAGTATATCACACTTGGCGAGGAAGAAGGCTTCCATAATTGGAAGGCAGAGTGGCAACAGGCTCCGAAGTTTGTACGTCCTGCCTTTGTCAATGAGAACGATGACACCATGCTGATGTACTTCACCTCTGGTACCAGTGGTGAACCGAAGATGGTGGCTCATGACTACCTCTATGCAATGGGACACCTCTCAACGGGCTGCTTCTGGCATAACCTGCATGAAGGCTCTCTTCATCTGACTGTAGCTGATACTGGTTGGGGTAAGGCCGTGTGGGGTAAGTTCTATGGTCAGTGGTTTGCTGGTGCTACGGTATTCGTATTTGATCACGAGAAGTTCAATGCTGATACGCTGCTGCGTCAGATGGAAAAATACCATGTGACCAGCTTTTGTGCACCGCCTACCATCTATCGTTTCATGATTCGCGAAGACCTGTCTAAGTACGACTTGTCATCGTTGGAATACTGTACTACGGCTGGTGAGGCCCTGAACCCTGCAGTGTTTGATAAGTTCAAAGAAAAGACGGGTATCCAGATGATGGAGGGCTTCGGACAGACGGAAACCACCATGACGCTGGGCACCTTCCCTTGGATGACGCCCAAACCAGGTTCTATGGGTATTCCCAATGCCCAGTACGATATCGACCTATTGCGTGCTGACGGTACATCTTGCGAGGATGGTGAGAAAGGTGAAATAGTCATTCGTGTAGGTGACAAGAAACCTATCGGACTCTTCAAGGGTTACTATCGTGACGAGGAAAAGACGCGTGAGGCTTGGCACGACGGTATCTACCATACAGGCGATATGGCTTGGCGCGACGAGGACGGCTATTATTGGTTCGAGGGTCGTATCGACGATGTCATCAAGTCGTCAGGCTATCGTATCGGTCCGTTCGAGGTGGAGTCGGCTCTGATGACCCATCCTGCTGTCGTAGAGTGCGCCATCACTGGTGTGCCTGACGATATCCGTGGTATGGTGGTCAAGGCTACCGTCGTATTGGGTAAGGAGTGGAAGGACAAGGCTGGCGACGACCTCATCAAGGAACTGCAGCAGCATGTCAAGAAAGAGACGGCTCCCTACAAGTATCCACGTATCATCGAATTTGTCGACGAACTGCCCAAGACCATCAGTGGCAAAATCCGTCGCGTCGAGATTCGTCAGAAAGACGCTGAAAAGTAAGTCTAGAATAGTAAGATTTTCAGTCCAATAGCAATAAGGATGAGGCCACCAATCAGTTCAGGCTTCATCCTTTTTGTTATTGTCTTGCCAAAGCGACGGCCTAAGTGATAGCCTATAATACTGAACAGAAATGAGACGACACCTATTATAATAATAGGTAGGGTGAGTTGTGGCAGTACCGTATAGCCCGTACAGGCAAACGAGATGCCTACCGCTAATGCATCAATACTGGTAGCAATGGCTAAGATGAGCTGTATGCGCAGGTGACGGGGATTGAAATGCTGTTCCTCGTCATCGCCAAAACTCTCCCACACCATCTTTCCTCCGATAAATGCCAGCAAACCAAAGGCTATCCAGTGGTCGTAGGCTTCCATATAGGTCTCAAAGTGGATGATACCCAACCAACCCAACAGCGGCATCAATGCCTGAAACAGTCCAAACAGCAATGCCATCCGATATATCCAAGGCTCATGAGAACGGTTCTTGTCCATCAGACCACTAACGATGGACACCGTAAAACAGTCCATCGCCAATGCCACAGCCAGTAGGATGATGTCAATGAGATTCATAGTGTTACACTTCGCCTTCTTCGTGATAGCTGTAGTAGGCACCGTCGGTAATGATGACGTGGTCGAGGAAGCGAATGCGCATCAGCTTGCAGGCATTCTGGATAGAGTAGGTGAGGTCATTATCCATCCGACTGGGAGCCAGACTGCCTGAGGGGTGGTTGTGGCAGACGGCGAGGATGGTGGCATTGACCAATACGGCCTCACGGATGATGATGCGGATATCGACACTGACCTCACTGATGCCGCCATGTGCTATACACATCTTCTTGATGAGGCGATGATTTTGATTCATCAGCAGAATCCAAAACTCCTCAACGTCTTTATCCTGTAGGGTGGGGTGCATGTGGTTGTATATAAGGGTGGCCGTACCCACATCGGGCCGTTCCTCTGCCTTCTCCTTCTGACGTCGCTTGCCCAGTTCACAGGCTGCCATGATAGTGATGGCCTTAGCTGGTCCCACACCATTATACTGGCAGAGGTCGCGAATGCTTTTTTTACCCAGCGTGTTCAAATTGTTGTTGCAGTCGTTCAGGATGCGCTTCATTAGCGATACTGCATCTTCCTGAGGCGAGCCCGAACCGATCAGTATAGCCAGCAGCTCAGCATCACTCAATGCCTCAGCGCCCAGCCGTTCCATTTTTTCACGAGGACGGTCTTCTTCAGCCCATTGGTTGATGTTGAGTTTATCCATCACTTATAGAAGTTCTTCTCGAAAGCTGTGAACTCGTCCTGTTTTAAGACGCAGCGCTTCCACCATGCTACAATAAAGCCAAAGCCATAGCCCATCAACTGTGTGAAGGCGGCAGGAATACTGAGCAGGCCAACCCAAAGACTCTTGTTCTTGATACTTGAGTCGATGAAGACAAGAAGGCTATATAGTAAAAGAGGCAAAAGGGCAAGGATGCAGACAATAAATCCTACACCTTGGTGCATATTATCGGTGGGGCGAAGTCCGTATGCATCCAACCATTCGCCATAGCAGTACATGGCTGCTCCAAGTGCAAACAAGAGAAGCAGTCCGATGACACCAACGGTAAATACCATTGGCAATAGGTGTACTAGTTTCAGCGTTCCTGGATGACGTTTCGTTAGGTTAATACGCGCTATACCACTATTGTAAACCTGGCGGAAGAACTTGTGGAAGTCCGTACGGCGCTTGTGCCAAACCCATGCCTCTGGGAATAGACGTGGCTTATGGCCGGCCTCTACGATACGATACGAAAAATCGATATCCTCGCCAAAGCGCATTTTCGAGAAGCCTCCAAGTTCTTGATAGACATCCTTGCGGATACCCATATTAAATGAGCGGGGATAGAATTTGTCGAGCTTCGCCTTGCCACCTCGGATGCCACCCGTGGTAAAAAACGACGTCATCGAATAGCTGATAGCCTTCTGGATTGGTGTGAATGACGGGTGTGCCGCATCAGGACCACCCCAAGCAACAGCCGGCTTTTCCTGCAACTCGTTCTCGACGGCAATTAGAAAACCTTCAGGCAAGACGACATCAGAGTCAAGCACGATAACATAATCGCCTTGTGCACGTTCCACGCCATAGTTACGACTCTGGCCTGGTCCAGTGTTCTCCTTATTATAATAATGTAAATCAAGGATGTCTGCGTACTTGTCGCAAACATCCTTGCATGGTTTTTGTGAACCGTCCTCAACAATAATGGCCTCAAAGTCCTGAAGTGTTTGGGAGCAAAGGCTCTCAAGCAATTCGTCCACTTCGTCAGGGCGATTATATACAGGAACGATTATCGAATATTTCATTACTCCTTGGCGCGAGCCAGATATGAACCGTCGCGGGTGTCAACCTGAATGAGGTCGCCCTCGTTGATAAACAGGGGAACGCGAACCTCAACACCAGTTTCCAGTGTAGCGGGCTTCAAGGTGTTGGTGGCTGTATCACCTTTGATGCCGGGCTCAGAATGAGTTACCTTCAAAATGGTCTTAACGGGCATCTCAGCATAAAGAATAGTACCGTCGGTGGTATCGCTGACAACAGATACAACGTCGCCTTCCTTCATATACTCGTGACCGATTACGAGGTCGTTGGCAATGGGAATCTGCTCGAAGGTCTCCTGATTCATGAAGATACGACCTTCCTGGTCCTCATAGAGATACTGGTAGTCGCGGTGTTCGATGATTACGTCTTCCAATTTCTCACCGATGTTGTAACGGCGCTCCAGCACACGACCGTCAGTAACGTTCTTCAACTTGATGTTCATAATGGTGTTACCCTTACCTGGCTTGCGGTGCTGGAAGTCGATGCAAACCCAAATGGCACCGTCCATACGGATGGCGGTTCCCTTCTTGATGTCTTGTGAATTAATCATAAAAAATATGCTATAATAATATGTAAAATGTCATTTTGCGGGTGCAAAGGTACGATTTTTTTCGAAAAAAACATAAAAATAAGCACAAAATTTCGCTCAAAACTTGCACAATTAGAAATAATTATGTAATTTTGCAGCCCGAATCGACGAATTTCAACAAATAAAATAACGATAGAACAATGAAAAGAACATTTCAGCCGCACAATCGTCGCCGCGTAAACAAGCATGGCTTCCGCGAGCGCATGGCAACTAAGAATGGTCGTCGCGTACTGGCTTCTCGCCGCGCTAAGGGCCGTAAGAAGTTAACAGTATCTGACGAGCATCACGGAAAGTAATTAATCGTCACGCATAAGAATTGGGTGTATTTTCTAAGAAATATACCCAATTTTTTTGTTGTCTCAATATTTCTTCGTACCTTTGCTTGTCAAATACATCATATTATTAATGAACGCGAAGGAATTCTTTGGAAAAGTATGCAGCCGTTTCCTGCTTTTAAACTTGCTGGCAATGGTCGTTGTCGTGGTGTTGCTTTGTTTGGGTGTTGGCTATGGACTGGACTTCTATACACATCACGGAGAAGGTATTGAGGTACCTGAATTAAAGGGTATGCACTACCAGAAAGCTTATTTGCTCCTGCAAGAGAAAGGACTGAACATTGTTGTCAGTGATTCTGGCTATAATAAAACATTACCTGCTGATTGTATATTGGCTCAAACTCCTGGTCATGGTCAGAAGGTTAAGGAAGGACATACGATTTATGTTACGGTGAATTCACCGTCGTCGCCGACATTCGCAATTCCTGATATTGTAGACAACAGTAGTCTTCGTGAGGCTGAGGCTAAGTTGACGGCAATGGGCTTCCGTCTGGCACCACCCCAACGCGTGACGGGCGAGAAGGATTGGGTGTATGGTATTTTATGCCGTGGACGTAGGGTCTCTAATGGCGACCGTGTTCCTATCGATCATCCGTTGACATTGATGGTTGGTAGTGGTGCGTTTGACGAGTCTGACAGTGTGGACTATGTAGGTTCTGGCTATTCGTCTGATATGATTGACGAGGACGATGTCGACGAATTTGAAGAGGTGACAGAGTCGCCAGTGATGGAAACGACTGATTAAGAGAGTAATGACTGACGAACTGGAAGATATTGACCTGCTTGACGATGTAGATAGTGCATCGGATGTCGACGGACAACTTTATGAGCATCTGCGCATGGAAGTTGACCGAGGTCAGGTGCCTGTGCGTATCGACAAATATATGTCGGAGCACGTGCAGCACTCGTCGCGCAACCGTATCCAAAAAGCTGCCGATGCTGGTTTTATCCAAGTCAATGGTACACCTGTCAAGAGTAACTATAAGGTACATCCGGGCGATGTCATAACCTTGATGCTCGACCGTCCGCACTACGATACGACTATCGAGCCAGAGGAAATTCCTCTGGATGTGGTGTATGAGGATGACCAGCTGATGGTTGTCAACAAGCCGGCAGGTTTGGTGGTTCATCCAGGAGTCGGCAACTTCCATGGCACGTTGGTTAATGCCATTGCGTGGCATCTGCGTAACCTGCCGACATACGACCCTAACGACCCCAGCGTAGGATTGGTGCATCGGATTGATAAAGATACCAGTGGACTACTTGTCGTGGCGAAGACACCAGCGGCAAAGACAGAGTTGGGTGCTCAGTTCTTTAATCACGATACACATCGTAGTTATGTCGCTCTGGTATGGGGTAACTTTACTGAAGATACTGGCCGTATTGAGGGCAACATCGGACGTGACCCCAAGGACCGTCAGCGTATGGCGGTATTTCCTCCCGGGTCTGACATTGGCAAGAGCGCAGTGACGCATTATCGTGTGTTGGAGCGCTATGGCTACACCACGTTGGTGGAATGTCGTCTGGAAACGGGGCGAACACACCAGATTCGTGCCCACATGAAACATATCGGTCACCCGTTGTTTGCCGACGAACGCTATGGCGGTATGGAAATCCTGCGTGGTGAACGCACGGCCAGTTATAAAGCCTACATCCAGAACTGCTTAAAGCTTTGTTCGCGACAGGCCCTTCACGCCAAGACCTTGGGCTTTGTGCATCCGATGACGCATGAGCAGATGGACTTCACCAGCGAATTAGCCGATGACATGGCGGCACTTATAGATAAATGGCGCAACTATACTCGTAATAACGAAATAACGAATTAATATAAATATATGAAACAACTGAAACGTAACATTGCCATCGTCTGTGGTGGCGATTCTTCTGAGCACGACGTATCGTTGCGCTCTGCACAAGGCCTTTATTCTTTCTTCGACAAGGAACGTTACAATGTTTATATTGTCGACATCAAGGGACAAGACTGGCACGTTGAACTGCCAGGAGGCATTACGGCACGTATTGACCGTAATGACTTCTCGTTTGTAGAAGACGGCAAGGCCAAATGGTTCGATTATGCCTATATCACCATCCATGGCACCCCTGGCGAGAATGGTATCCTGCAGGGTTATCTGGACTTGATAGGTATTCCTTATTCTACTAGTGGTGTGTTGGTTGAGGCAATGACATTCGATAAGTTTGTACTCAACCAGTATCTGCGTGGTTATGGTGTAGCTGTTGCCGACTCGTTGCTGATTCGTCAGGGTTACGAGCAATTGGTGAGTGACGACGAGATAGAGCGCCGCATAGGTATGCCTTGTTTTGTAAAGCCTGCAGCAGACGGTAGCTCGTTTGGTGTCTCAAAGGTGAAGAACAAAGACCAGTTGGCTCCTGCCATCCGTAAGGCTATGTTAGAGAGCGATGAGATTATGGTCGAGCAATTCCTGGATGGTACGGAAATCTCCATCGGTGTCTATAAGACCAGGGAAAAGTCGGTGGTATTGCCTGCTACTGAGGTGGTAACACAGAACGAGTTCTTTGATTACGATGCTAAGTACAATGGGCAGGTACAGGAGATAACACCCGCCCGCTTGTCAGATGATATCACCCGTCGTGTCCGAGAGATTACCAGTCATATCTATGATATTCTGCACTGCAATGGTATCATCCGTATCGACTACATCATCTCTAAGGAGGGTAAGATCTTCATGTTGGAAGTTAACACGACACCTGGTATGACACCTACTAGCTTTATTCCTCAGCAGGTACGTGCAGCAGGCTTGGAGATGAAGGATGTACTGACAGATATCGTTGAAAACCAGTTCTGATGTGGCCTTCGGCCCAAATGATAAATAAGAAATGATGATGAGTAGCGAGTTCGATGAGATAAGACCCTATGAGCCGTCAGAGATGAAGCAGGCCTTCAATGACCTGATTAATGACCGTCAGTTTTCTCTGATGCTGAAGGGTTTTGTTCCTTGGTTGCCGAAGTCTGTGCGCAATGGTGTGCTAAAACTGGCCTTTATGGGAGTCAAAACGCCACTTGACTTCCAGAAACGCTTTATGAAGCCCATTGTCAAGTGGATTATTCGTAAGCATACAGACGGATGCTCCTTCGACGATCAGGAGTTACCTACTGATAAGTCTTTGCGTTATACTTTCCTCAGTAACCATCGTGACATCGTACTCGACTCTGCTTTCCTTGACGTATTGTTGGTGGATGCAGGCTATCCTACCACAGTCGAGATTGGTATTGGTGACAATCTGCTTATCTATCCTTGGATTAAACGACTGGTACGTCTGAATAAGGCCTTCACCGTCCGTCGTGGCTTGACGGCTCACGAGATGATGCGCTCTTCGCAACTGATGAGCCGTTACATCCACTATGCCGTAACCCAGAAGAAAGAGAATATCTGGATTGCCCAACGTGAGGGGCGTGCTAAGGACTCTGATGACCGCACGCAGGATTCGGTTCTAAAAATGCTGGCCATGGGCAGCGATGTGGTCAGTGCTTTTGCCACTGACAAACTCCGCGACCTGAACATCGTACCTTTGACTATCAGCTACGAGTTCGATCCTTGCGACTATCTGAAGGCGCAGGAGTTCCAGCAGAAACGTGATAACCCGTCGTTCAAGAAGAGTAAACAAGACGATTTGGACAATATGAAGACGGGCATCTTTGGCTATAAGGGACGCGTGCACTATCATTGTACTGCACCTGTCAATAGTTGGATAGATGAGCTGAAAGACTTGCCCAAACAAGAGTTCTTTGCAACCCTCAGCAGTCGTATCGACCATGAGTTGCACCGTCATTATCGGCTCTACCCTTGTAACTACATCGCTTTTGATCTTTTGGAAAAGTCCGGTTCTATTAGTTCTTCTGCCCACTATACCCCTGCTGATGTCCAGCGCTTCGAGCAGTATTTACAGGGACAGCTGGCAAAGATTAAAATTCCTAACAAGGATGAGGCTTTTTTGCGTGAACGTATGTTGACGATGTATGCTAATCCATTACGTAACTATCTTTCGGCCTGCGGCCTAAACGATAATTGAAAAATGATAATTAATCCTTGGGACGATGGAGAGAAATTCGCAGAAACGGTTGACAAGTTTATCATTTATCATTTATCATTTATCATTTAGCTTAGTGCTGGCGGCATTAAGCGCTTGTGAGACGGATAGTTACGAGAAAGGTCAGGGCAAATACTCTCTCATGCAAACAGATTTAGGTGAGGTAACGGTCAATGGTGAGAAACAAGCAGTAGCCTTCACGACAGACGATGGCGACAGTTATACGCTGACTACTCCAGCGAGGGCGAATTGGATGCAGACCGCCGATACAACTTATCGTGCTATTATATATTATAATAAGGTGGAAAATGGCCGTGCAGAGTCCATGGGCTTTTCGTCAGTACCCACAGTGCTTCCTAAAGAACACTGGCGTTACAAGGATTTGACTCAGGATCCTATAGGTTTTGAAAGTGCTTGGTTGGCTAAGAGTAGGAAATACATCAATCTGGGATTACTGTTCAAATCAGGGTATGTTGACGATACGATGGGACGTCATCTCATCGGTGTCGCTCAGGATACAATACTTGTCAATGCCAACCAAACCCGTACGGTCTACTATCGCTTCCTGCATGGACAGGAGGATACGCCTCAATATTTCACGAATCGCCATTACGTCAGCATCCTCTTGCCGACGGAACGACTAGATACGGCCTGTGTCTCTATCGTCACCTATACAGGAACCATAGAGCGACGTTTTGCTTTAAAGTGATTTGCGATAGCAGCGGTGACGGCGGTAGATAGTGGCCTCTAGATACTGCCACTGCGAGAGTACGCCCTCGTTGGTCTCCATCTGTGGTCCGGTAATAGCCCAGTCAAAGTGGTAGCGCTGGAACCAGCGTATGAGGTCGTCGAAGATGAGTGCATTGGCACCCTTGCTGCGATATTCGGGTAGCACACCGATGAGCAGCAGGTCTACAAGATTCGTACGATGCCATTTCAAAATCTTCAGCAAGTGCCACCAACCGAAGGGCAGCAAGCGACCGTCGCGCGTTTTCTGCATGGCTTTTGAGAAAGAGGGGAAGGTAATGCCAAAACCTACCATTTTGTCGCCGTCAAAGACAGCAGTAACCAGATTCAGGTCAGCAATCTTGATGTAGTCGTTTACCAACTTGTCTATCTGTCGGTCTGACAGCTGACTGAAGCCGTACAGGTCTTTATAGGTGGCATTCAGCAAATCAAAGATTTTTCGTCCGTAGTCTTCGTCAATCAGTTCGCGGCGGGTAAACTTATGGACGCGCAAACCATAGCGCTTACGTACCATCTCAGTAATCTTCGAGAATTTGTCAGGCACCACCTCAGGCACTTTGACTTTCATTTCAACGTAGTCGTTGTCTTTATCAAAGCCTCCGATACGCTCCATATGCTGCGGATAATACGGATAGTTGTAGTTGACATACATGGTCGATAACTCGTCGAAGCCTTCCACCAGCATCCCTTCACGGTCGGTATCTATAAATCCCAATGGACCGGCAAGCTCTGTCATGCCTTGCTGGCGTCCCCAATCTTCAACGGCCTTAAGCAAAGCCGCTGACACCTCCATATCGTCGATAAAGTCAAACCATCCGAAGCGCACCTGCTTACGGTCCCAGCGCTCGTTAGCCCGGCGATTGATGATGGCAGCCACGCGTCCCACCATCTTTCCGTCTTTAACGGCTATGAAATATTCAGCATCACAACACTCGAAAGAAGGGTTCTTGTCCTTGCTTAAAGTCCCCATTTCATCAAAGAAAAGAAAAGGAACGGCACAATCGTTGCCCCTGTACAAATCATAGTGGAACTGCACGAATTTTTTCAGTTCCTTACGATTGGTAACTCGTTTGATTTCAATGCTACTCATTGCTTGTTGTCTTTGGTGTTGCAAAATTACAACATTATGATGAAAAAAACGAATTTCAGCCCCTTAAATTTTCAATATATTGCCATAATTGCCGATAAAAGGGGTGCTGAGTCATGGTTTGACGGTTACCGAGAATGATGAGTTTCATGCGGGCACGGGTGATGGCTACGTTCATACGGCGCAGGTCGCGAAGGAAACCTATCTGCCCTTCATCATTGCTACGTACCAGCGATATGACGATGACGTCACGTTCCTGACCTTGGAAACCGTCCACGGTGTTAACACTTGTCTGACGTCGGAAAGGCTTAAAAAACTCCCATTTCATCAGCATCCTGCGTAGCAGTTGCACCTGTGCACGATAGGGTGATATGATGCCAACATCGATGCGCTCATCCAATAGCCGTTGCTTGCCAATCTTGTTGAAGTAGTTCTGCAGAGCCAGCAGTGTCAACTCGGCTTCGGCCTTGTTGACGCGTCCGAAACTTTCTCCCACAAATTCTTCCTTAAAAGAAATCTTGGATTTTTCTGGATCCTCCGAATTCTCGAAAAGTTTTTCAAATTCCGAAGTGTCTATCCAAGTCATCGGGATGTCCATATCCAATATACTGCGGAATCTGACTTCCGGTGCACTCTCCACCTCACCATGATAGAAGTAATTGCTCGAAAAACGCATGATTTCATCGTTCATGCGATATTGTATCTTCAATAATGTCACGGCTTCAGGGTGCATTTCTACGATGCGTTCCATCAATGTCTTGCCCAGTCCGGCTTTGAGGGCTGCAATGCTCTTGACAGTTGGTGGCAACTGACAATGGTCACCGGCAAAAATGACGCGGCTGACGCGACGCATCGGTATCCAACAGGCAGCTTCTAAGGCTTGTGCGGCTTCGTCGATGAATAATGTATCGAATTTTTGCCCGTCTAACAGCCTGTTGGCAGAGCCCACCAGCGTTGAGGCGATGACGCGTGCTTCGCTAAACAGCTCGTTATTGATACGTATCTCCAGTTCGGTGGCTCGGCTCTTCAGACTCTCCAGTTTCTGATGATATTTCTCGTCACCACGTTTGCGGTGGGCACGAAGTTCGCGGATAGCCTTTCGTAAGGCCCAGAGTTGCGGATAGTCTGGGTGTCCCTCAAAACGTCGTTCATAGGTAAAAGAGAGCATTTTATCATTGACACGGGTGGGATTACCTATTCTGAGCACATTAATGCCTCTGTCTACCAGTTTTTCGCTAATCCAGTCAACGGCCATATTGCTCTGAGCACAAACCAGTACCTGATTCTCACGCATCAGCGCTTCGCGGATGGCCTCTACTAATGTCGTGGTCTTACCCGTACCGGGAGGACCGTGTACAATGGCAACGTCCTTGGCACGTAACACTTGGTTGACAGCTTCTTCTTGAGTGGCATTAAGGTAAGGGAAGTGCATGTCTGGGAAAACAAAGGTCTCTGGCTTCTGCCTGCTGTAAAAGAGGTCGCGCAGGTAGCCCAATCGTCCTTTGCCTTTAATGACCCTGTCGAGTGCTTCCATCATCAAACGGTAAGAAGTCTCGTCGAATGATAGCTGTACGCCCAGATTCTCAGCTCCTTGCAGGTCGATAAGGGGTGAGCCGTCAGGAACAGTAATAACCATGCGGTCGCCGTCCACATAGCTCACGGTGCCTGTAAAGCGGAAATAGCGGATGCTAGAATCTCTAGAATTTCTAGGTTCTCTGGAGTCACAGGTAAAAAACATCACCGGTTTACCAAACTCGAAATTATGTTCTATGTCTTGGTCGGTTGTGCGGTTTACTTCAATAGCCAATTGGTTCAGTGAATTGTAATAGCTTTTGCCAGCCTTGATGGGCCACCATGCATCGCCGCGTTTCACGTTTCGGGCTATACCCATCTGCTCGGTCTGTTGGCGGAAAGCCTCCTTTTCCGTACTATACTCCAACTGCAACAATAGTCGCTGTTGTTGTAATGCCTGAATGGGTGATACAATGGTATTCATCTGTAAACGATAAACCGTAAACTATAAACTATACGATTGGTAGCGAGATGCCATTGATTTTCTGATAGACATCGAGCGCATAGACGTCGGTCATACCAGCAATATAGTCGATGACAGCCATGATGCGGGTCTCCAGATTATCTGCATTGATGTCGTACTGGCTCGACACACGGTCTATTAACTGTTGGGAATAATAGCGTTCGGGATGCATGACGGCTTCCGTCATCTGTTCCATCAGGGTGGCCATGATTTTGTAACCCGACAGCTCTACGTCGAGCACAGGACGACTACGGTAGATGCGTTGTACGCTTAATTCGGCACAACGCTCGTAGGCATCATGTTGCCGTGGGCTGATATGGTCGATGAGTGATCCTTCAAAGTTGCCGTTCAGTATCTCATCCTCGTGCTCAACAAAGGCTTTGACGCATTCGTTCTCCAACTTGCCAATGACACAGGCGCGCATATATACTACCTTTTCATTGGGATCTTCTAGTTCTTCGTCATGAATACGTTGCAGTATTTTCTGCTTGATATCATCCTCAAAGAATCCCAGTAGCAGCTCTTCTGTCTCGGCATAGCTGAGGATTTTCAGTTTGTGGGCATCCTCCAAGTCCATAATCTCGTAGCAGATATCATCAGCAGCTTCTACCAAATAGACCAGTGGATGACGGGCATAGCGTAGAGCCTCTCCTGGCGCAGACTTGCAAATAATGCCCATTTCATCGGCAATACGTTCGTAGTATGGCTGCTCGCTCTGAAAGAAGCCAAACTTCTTTTTCCGACCAGATACCGACGAAGCATAGGGGTACTTGACAATACTGGCCAATGTCGAGTAGGTCATCACGAAACCACCGGCACGGCGACCTTTAAACTGGTGGGTCAGCAGGCGAAAAGCATTGGCATTACCTTCAAAATGGGTAATATCGTCCCAAAAAACCGATGAAACCGATGATTTTAATGCTTTTCCAGGACCTTCTGTAAAGAATGTCTGGATGGCTTTCTCGCCCGAATGGCCAAAAGGCGGATTGCCTAAGTCATGCGCCAGACAGGCGGTGGAGACAATCTGTCCAATTTGTTCAAACATCGTGCCTCGCAGTTCAGGGCGTTTCTCGTTGATGATACGTTGAGACACATCGTTACCCAATGACATGCCGACGCTGGATACCTCTAACGAGTGTGTCAGCCTGTTGTGTACAAATACGGAACCGGGTAATGGGAATACCTGTGTCTTGTTCTGTAGTCGGCGAAAAGGTGCCGAGAAAATTAGACGGTCGTAGTCGCGCTTAAATTCCGTACGGTCGTCATGACGCTCTGTATGGCGGTGTTCCTGCCCCAAGCGTTTATTCGAAATCAGTCTTGTCCATTCCATAGCCTGCAAAGGTATAGAAAAATGAGCAAATCGCCAAAAGTTTTTCGTTCTTATTATTTTTTAAGCTAAAAATGATGGATGTTTCAGAAGAAATGTGTACCTTTGCACATTATTATATAAAAAGCATTAGTGCAAATGGTAAAAATACAAGTTGTCAACCGTGGCCATCAGCAGTTGCCAGCCTATGCTACACCACAGAGTGCAGGCATGGACTTGAGAGCCAATCTGAGTGAACCGATTACGTTGCGTCCTCTGGAGCGCCGTTTGATTCCTACTGGTCTGCATATTGCTCTGCCTGAGGGCTATGAGGCTCAGGTACGCCCCCGTAGTGGACTGGCTTTGAAGCACGGACTGACGGTGTTGAACACACCGGGTACTATCGATGCAGACTATCGTGGTGAGATAGGGGTGGTATTGATTAACCTGTCACAGGAGGACTTTATCGTCAACGACGGTGAACGTATTGCCCAGATGGTGATAGCTCGTTGCGAACAAGGCGAACTCATCAGTGTCGATGTGCTCGACGAGACGGAACGTGGTGCAGGTGGTTATGGACATACAGGAGTAAAGTGAAGCAATTGAAATACATATTATTGCTTGTTGTGACATTGGTCGCTTCTGCAGTAGTGGCGCAAGACGAACGGCGTCGCTATGATTCTTTTTTCCTGGAGGCCATCTGCCAGAAGGAGAAAGGTAATCATGATGCAGCTTTCGACCTGTTGACCCATTGTGTGCAGATTGACTCCACACGTTCGGAGGCTTATTATTATTTGGCCCGCTATTATGACTATCTGAAGAATAAAGACAAGGCACTGGCATACTCTGAAAAGGCAGCATTGTTGGAGCCTGATAATGAGACGTACTTGGAGACATTGGCCAATTCCTACGTTGCCCGTCGGCAGTACGACAAGGCTATTGATGTCATGGAACGCATCTATGGCATGAATAGCGAGCGCGAGGATGTGTTGTCTCTGCTGGTACAACTCTACGAACAGCAGCAGGACTATGAAGGTGCCATCCGCTCGTTGACGCGTCTTGAGACCATGGAGGGTAAGAGTGAGCGTCTGTCGATGGCTAAGAGTGAACTTTATACGCGAAAGGGTGACAAAAAAGCTGCCATCAGCGAAATGAAGCAGTTGGCCGACCAGTATCCTAACGACCAGAACTACCGTTGCTTGTATGGTACTACGCTCTATATGAATGGTCAACAGAAGAAGGCATTGGCCATCTATGCCGATGTGCTGAAAATTGAGCCCGACAATCGTGGTGCCCAGATGGCGATGCTGTCACACTTCAATGAGATAAACGATACGGTACAGTCGCATATCTGGCTGGAGCGTATGCTGATGAATAAGAATGCTACGACACAAGACCGTGTGATGCTGTTGCGCCAGGTGATAGGTGAGAGCGAGCAGAGTGGCGGCGATTCCACTCAGGTGCTGCGCCTGTTCCATCGTGTGCTAAGCCTGCCACAGGCCGATGCTGATCTGGCCATCTTCTGTGCTACGTATATGAATTTGAAGAAGATGCCCTCTGATAGTATTAGTCCCGTATTAGAACATGCTTTGACCTTGGAACCCACTAATGCTGCTGCCCGTTTGCAGCTAGTAAGTTATGCCTGGCAGGCAGAAGACCGTGACCGCGTCATAGCGCTTTGTCAGGATGCCCGTCAGTATAATCCTGACGAGATGGCTTTTTACTATTATCAAGGCATTGCTTATTACCAAAAAGATCAGTTGGACCAGGCACTTAACGCTTTCCAGAATGGTATCGGTGTTATCACGGCACAGAGTGATCCTGCCATCGTCAGTGATTTCTATGCCGTGATGGGTGATATCCTGCATCAGAAAGGGCTGTCACGTGAGGCTTTTGTGGCCTACGACTCCTGTTTGGTATGGAAGGACGACAATATTGGTTGTCTGAACAACTATGCCTACTATCTCAGTGAACTGGGCGAGCAGCTTGACAAGGCCGAGCAGATGTCGTATCGCACCATTAAAGCAGAACCCAAGAATGCCACCTATCTCGATACATACGCCTGGATACTCTTCATGCAGAAGCGGTATAGTGAGGCCAAGATATATATCGACCAGACTTTGCAGTACGATACCGATACGTCAGCCGTACTGTTGGAGCATGCCGGTGATATCTATTATCAGGCAGGTGATACGGCTCAGGCTTTGAGTTATTGGCAACAGGCATTGGAACGAGCAGAGAAAGAAGACGACATCAGGAATGATCGTCGCCCGATATTAATACGCAAAATTAAACTTAAAAAATATTTGAAAGAATGAAAGCATTACGTATTATGAAGTTAGCCGCAGTAACCATGGCAATCGTGGTTGTAGCCGGTTGTGGTTCATCACGCAAGGTCGTCAATGAGACACCAAAAGCTAATGACCAGGGAGTTGTTCATCAGCAGGAATTCCTGCAGAAAGTCAATGACAATGCACAGCATGCTCGTTTTATCACGTCGAAAGTGAAGTTTGCTGTGGAAGTAGGTTCCCAGCAGTTGACGCTGACGGGTAATTTGAAGATGAAGCGTGACGATGTCATACGCCTGCAACTGATGGCATTCGGTTTTGTTGAGGCTGGACGACTGGAGTTCACCAAGGAGTATGTGCTTATTATGGACCGCATCAATAAGCAGTATCTGAAGGTTCCATATCAGCAGTTGGACTTCCTTCGCAACAGTGGTCTTGACTTCTATGCGCTGCAGGCACTGTTCTGGAACGAGTTGTTCCAACCAGGCAAGACCCGCATGACCGATGAACTGCTGAAGAGTTATACCACTGATATGGCTGCCGAGGATGCCGTTATCTCTATGGAAGACGGAAAACTGTCTTATCGTTGGTTGGCAGACAAGAACTCAGCGCTGGTTAAAATGGCAAACATCTTGTATAAGGATAAGTACCGTGGCAACTATCAGCTGAATTGGGACTATCTCGACTTCCAGAAAAACGGTCGTAAGAATTACCCCATGGACCATAAGGTTAAGTTCTCTACGCCCGACCAAGAAGTGAAGTTTGAGATGATACTCAACTATATGGGTGCAGATGAAGACTGGGAGCCCCGTACAGAGGTGTCTGGCAAGTATCGCCAGGTAACCGTTGACGAAATCCTGCGTCGTTTCATGTCGCTCTAAACGTAGGAGATGAAGCGATTAATTTCTGTGTTATTCCTTTTCGCCTTTGCTGTTGCTCCCTATGCCCAGCAGAGGCGAACCTCTAAGCAGTCTGCCAAAAAGACGGTGGTCAGGAAGTCTGCAGCCAAAAGTCAAAAGACTAAGGCTAAAGGTAATACTTCGACGTCGGTACAGGCTTTAGAGAAGCAACGTCAACAAATACAGCAGCAGATTAAGGAGCAGGAGCGTCGGTTGCACAACAACGAGCAGGACGTGAAGAAGCGACTGCAAAATCTGATGATTCTGAACAGCGAGATAGAGGGCAAGCGTCGTACCATTGACACCATCAAGCACGATATCACGTCGCTTGATGTGCAGATAGAGATGCTGCTCGCACAATTCGACCTGTTACAGGCAAAGCTTGAACAGAACAAAAAGAATTATGTGAAGTCGATGCGCTATATGCATCGCAACCGTTCTGCGCAGAATCAGTTGATGTTCATCTTCAGTGCTGACAACCTGACGCAGATGATACGCCGTATACGCTTTATGCGGGAGTATGCTTCCTATCAGCGTGTACAGGGCGAGCGTGTGAAGGCAGAAGAAGAGGAGGTGAACCGTAAGTTCCAGGAGATTGCCAATGCCCAGCAGCATAAGCAGGAATTGTTGACTAAGGGTGAACAGGAACGTCGCTCACTGGAGGGCAAACATATCGAACAACAGAATGTAGTTCAAACGCTGAAGAAAGAACAGAAAACCATTCAAGGCATCATTGATCAGCAGAAGAAGAAGGATGCTGCACTGAATGCGCAGATCGACCGTTTGATAGCTGAGGAGGTGGCTCGCCAGAAGGCGCGTGCTGCTGCTGAGGCCAAGCGTCGTGCTGAGGCTGAGGCAGCCAAGAAACGTGCAGCCGAATTGGCCCGCAAGAAAGCCGCTGCTGAGGCAGCAGCCCGTGAGAATGCTCGTCGCATTGCCGAGGCTAAAGAGCGCGAGGAACGTGCCAAGCAGGAGGCGATGGCTGCCAAAAACAAACAGGCCCGTGAGGCTGCCGAGCGTAAGGCTCGTGAAGCCGAGGAGGCTCGTCTGGCTGCCGAGAAGAAGGCTGATGTCGAGGCCCGTGAACATGCCAAGGAGGTGGCTACAGCCCGTAAGGAGGCTGAGGCCGTATTGAATGCACCTACCGAGGATATGCGTATCAGTGGCAGTTTCGAGAGCAATCGTGGCCGTCTGCCCATCCCCATTACTGGTGGCTATCGTATCGTAAGCCATTTTGGTCAGTATAATGTCGAAGGTCTGCATAATGTCCGCCTCGATAATAAGGGCATCAATATTCAGGGCAGTCCCGGTGCCCAGGCCCGTAGCATCTTCGATGGTGAGGTAAGTGCTGTCTTCAGCTTTGGCGGGTCGATGGTGGTCATGGTACGTCACGGTAGTTATATCAGCGTCTACTGTAATCTGGCCAATGTCAACGTACATCGTGGTCAAAAAGTCATAACGCGTCAGGCCTTAGGCCGTTTGGGTCAGGACAATATCCTACAGTTCCAGTTGCGTAAGGAGACTGCCAAACTCAATCCGGAAAGTTGGTTGGGAAGGTAAAAAGAATTAATCAGTAATGAGGACTACTCATTACTGATTAAGCGTATATATGTTTCTATGGCGTGCGCTATTTCCGAGATACGTATGTATTCGTCGGCACTATGACTGCGTGCACTGTCGCCGGGACCAAGTTTAAACGATTGGAACGGCATCAGTGCCTGATCGCTCAGCGTAGGCGAACCGTATGGCGACATGCCCATCTTGATGCAGCGCTGCACTAGCGGGTGACCGACGGGGATATGCGATGACGACAGACGGAACGAGCGTGCCGTCAGTTCACATTTCTTCATGTGCTTCTGCAGGAAGCTGAATAGGAATTCATTCTGGTAGAACTCATTGGTGCGCACGTCTATCACGAAGTGACACTCATCGGGTATGACGTTGTGCTGCGTGCCGCTGTTCAGCATCGTTACTGTCATCTTGGTGTAACCCAAGAGCAGACTGCGCTTGCGGAATTTGTAGTTGCGCAGCCATACCAGGTCGTCCAGTGCCTCATAGATGGCATTGACACCCTCGTCACGTGCAGCATGGCCGCTCTTGCCGCGTGCTACACCGTCAATCACCATCAGGCCCTTTTCGGCTATGGCGGGCTGCATGCCCGTTGGCTCACCTACGATGGCTACGTCAATCTTCGGCAACTCAGGCAGTGCCAGCGAAAAACCGTTTTGTCCGCTCACTTCTTCCTCGCAGCTGGCCAAATATATTATATTATAAGGTACGTCGCGCGTGCGTAAGATACGGTATGCTTGCAGCAGACTGACCAGTCCGCCGCCACAGTCGTTCGAGCCCAGTCCGTACAGATAGTCATCCTCAATGGTGGGATTGAAGGGGTCGCGTGTCCATGTGCTGACGGGTTTCACCGTGTCGATATGTGCGTTCAGCAGCAGTGTAGGCTTGTCCTCGTCTATTGTTTCCTGAACCATGATGTTGTTGCCGATACGCTTCAAGGGTAATTCGCATTTCCCGATGAAATCGGCTAAAATGTCAGCTGCCGCAGTTTCGTCTCGGCTTACTGATGGTGTTGCTATCAATTTTTGCAGCAACTCCACCGCTTCGTTAGTGTATTGATTGATGTCCATAATTGCGGCAAAGATACAAAATAATTTATAATTTACAATTATAATTCCCGAAAAATTTGTATCTTTGCAGCCAATAAACCAAAAGAGCGCTTATGCAGACGAATTATCATATGTCAGTGCTGGTGCACGAACAGGCCAAGAAGTATGGTGACCGCGAGATGCTGATTTATCAGGATTTCGGGGGCAAGGAGTGGAAATCGTTGTCGTGGAATCAGGTGTCAGCTACCGTTAAGCAGGTGAGCAATGCCCTGTTGAATTTAGGTGTGAAGGTACAAGAGAATATCGGTATCTTCTCGCAGAACTCAGTACAGTATATTGAGTGCGACTTTGGTGCCTGGGGTATACGTGCCGTAACCATCCCCTTCTATGCTACCAGTTCGGAGCAGCAGATACAGTTCATGGTGAATGATGCCAAGGTGCGTTTCTTGTTTGTTGGTGAGCAGGACCAGTACGACAAGGCACGTCGCATCTTCTCGCTTTGTCCGACGCTGGAGCGCATCATCGTGTTCGATCCGCTGGTACATATCTCTACGCATGACCCCAATGCCGTCTACTTCAGTGACTTTCTGAAGTTGGGCGAGAATCTTCCCCGACAGATTGAGGTGGATAAGTTGCAACAGGAGGCTACATTCGATGACATTGCCAACATCCTTTATACCAGTGGTACGACGGGTGACTCGAAAGGTGTCATCCTGACTCATGGCCAGTTTAATGCTGCCATGGTGGCCAATAGCAAGTGCGTGCCTGTAACGGATCAAGATCGTATCATGAATTTCCTGCCCTATACGCATATCTTTGAGCGCGGCTGGGCCATCCTGTGTATGTATGCTGGAGCAACGATGATAGTCAATACCTATCCGCAACAGGTGCAGCAGTCAATGCGCGAGACACATCCCACCTGTATGTCGGCTGTGCCCCGTTTCTGGGAGAAAGTGTATATGGGTGTCATGGACAAGATTGAACATGCCAGTGCCATGCAGCGCAAACTGTTCATGCATGCTCTGAACGTAGGTCGCAAGCATAATATTGAATATCTCAGCCTGGGCAAGAAACCCCCTCTGCACCTCCACATGGAGTACGAGATGCTGAACCGTACCGTCTTCTCGTTGGTACGCAAGGAGTTGGGTTTGGAGAATGCTCATTTCTTCCCGACGGCAGGTGCTGCCGTGAGCCCGTATGTTGAAGAATTTGTCCATTCCATCGGCATAAATATGATTGTCGGCTATGGCTTGACAGAGTCGTTGGCTACCGTCAGCTGCGACCACTTGGGCGAACCTTATACGGTGGGTAGCGTAGGTCAGCCCATCGAAGGCATCAGCATCAAGGTCAGTGAGGAGGGCGAAATCCTGCTGAAAGGTCCGACGATTACCTGTGGCTACTATAACCGTGAGGATCTGACGAAGTCGGCCTTTACTGAAGACGGCTACTTCAAGACGGGTGATGCCGGCTACATGAAGGATGGTGAACTGTTCTTGAAGGAACGTATCAAGGACCTCTTCAAGACATCGAACGGCAAGTACATTGCACCGCAGATGATAGAATCGAAGCTGTTGGTCGACAAGTTTATCGATCAAATCGCTATTATTGCTGACCAGCGTAAGTTCGTGTCGGCACTTATCATTCCTGTTTACAGCTTGTTGGAAGAATATGCCCGTGCCCATAACATTACTTTTGAGACGCGTGAACAACTTTGTGCCGACCCACGTATCATTGAGATGATGCACGAACGCATTGATACGCTTCAGCAGCAGTTGGCACATTATGAGCAGGTGAAGCGTTTTACCCTGCTACCTCACCACTTGTCAATGGAGAAGGGCGAGCTGACCAATACGCTGAAAATCCGCCGTCGTGTACTCAACGAGAACTATAAGGCGGAAATCGAAGCCATGTACGCAGAGTAGTTTACAGTTTTTTTTTATAGATGATAACTCAAGATCAATTAAAGGACGTATTAGACAGAACGGAGGCTCTCTACCGTTATCTGAAGATAGACGAGAAAAAGATAGAGTACGAGGAGGAAGATCTTCGTACGCAGGCTCCTGACTTCTGGGAAGACCAGAAACGTGCTGAGGAGCAGATGAAGAAGGTGAAAGGCATCAAAAAATGGCTTGACGGCTATCAGGCTGTGCGTACTGCTGCCGATGAGTTGCAGCTCGCCTTTGATTTCTATAAGGAAGAGATGGTGACTGAGCAGGAGGTGGATCATGATTATCTAGTTTGTCTAGACCTTCTAGAATCTCTAGAACTAAAAAATATGCTGCGCCAGAAAGAAGACCCCATGGAGTGTGTACTTAAAATCAACTCTGGTGCCGGTGGTACCGAAGCACAGGACTGGGCACAGATGCTGATGCGTATGTACCAGCGTTGGGCTGAGGCTCACGATTATAAGGTCAGCATTGCCAACCTGCAGGACGGCGATGAGGCAGGCATCAAGAGCGTCACCATGCAGATTGAGGGTGGTGAGTATGCCTATGGCTACTTGAAGAGCGAGAATGGTGTCCATCGTTTGGTGCGTGTCTCGCCGTATAATGCCCAGGGCAAGCGCATGACGTCGTTTGCCTCCGTCTTTGTGTCACCCTTGGTCGACGACACCATTGAGGTCTATGTGGATCCAGCTAAACTGTCGTGGGACACATTCCGTTCGAGTGGTGCTGGTGGCCAGAATGTAAATAAGGTTGAATCCGGTGTCCGCTTGCGTTATTGGTATACCGACCCTGATACGGGCGAGGAGGAAGAAATCCTCATCGAGAATACCGAGACGCGCGACCAGCCGAAGAACAAGGAGCGCGCCATGGCACTGCTCCGTTCACAGCTCTACGACCGTGCCATGCAGAAACGACTGGAAGCTCAGGCCAAGATTGAGGCAGGTAAGAAGAAGATAGAGTGGGGTTCGCAGATTCGCTCGTACGTCTTTGACGACCGTCGAGTGAAGGACCACCGTACCAACTACCAAACCAGTGATGTTGATGGCGTGATGGACGGAAAAATCGACGATTTCATCAAGGCATATCTGATGGAATTTCCTGTTAATGATGACGAATAGTTAAACTAAAATATTACAATTATGAGCAAGAACAAAGTAAATGCAAAGCGTGAGGCTTATGCCAAGAAACAGGAAGAACAAGGTAAGAAAGTAGTCGCATGGATTTTCGGTGGGCTAATCGTGCTGGCTATTATCTACATGATTTGGACCTTCTCAATGATGGCATAATGGCACTCGAAATTGAACGCAAATACCTCGTGCTTGACGACTCTTACAAGCGCGAGGCTTTTTCTTCTTATCATATCCAGCAGGGCTATATCTGCAAGGAACGTGGTAAGACGGTACGTGTCCGCATCCGTGACCACCAAGGCTTCATTACCATTAAAGGCCCTTCAGACCAAGGCGGCATCGTTCGCTATGAGTTCGAGCAGGAAATTCCTTTGGCTGATGCCCGGGAGTTGATGAAGCTTTGTGAACCTGGCGTGATAGATAAGACGCGATGGCTCGTAAATGCCGACGAACATACTTTTGAAGTCGATGAATTCCATGGTGAACACGAAGGTCTTGTCGTAGCTGAGGTTGAGTTAAAAAATCCTAATGAAACGACAAAAATACCCCATTTCATCGGGAAAGAAGTAACGGGTATTCGTTGCTATTATAATAGTCAACTGCATACTTTTGACTATCGTAAGGATTCTTCTTTTATTGAGATTAATCATCGGATTTAGAACTACTTACATGTGTAAACCATTAAATACAGACTTATTCTGTCGACGAACAAGTCTTTACTCTTTTCATTTTTAATATTTTTAAGAGTTGGAATTGATTTAAATCAAGAATTTTGCAATAAGGTCGGGAAATACTGTTAAAAAACTTGGAAGCGTAGAATGTTTTTGCTATTTTTGCGGAACAATATTTATTTATAATTCGTGCTCGAGTGCACAAGAACTATAATATTGTGCGCTTACGGTTTAAACAGAATAGTAATTTGAGTGATATATGATGATTAGACGGATAATTATTGGCATAGTGCTTCTGCTATCAGTGTTTACACAGCAGATGTTGGCTCAAAAAGTTACTTTGAGCAACAATCTCCTGTATGATGCCACGTTGACGCCCAATCTACGTATCGGCGTCCGTTTGTCACCCCATTGGTCGTTAGGTGTGACGGGCGGCTATCGTCCTTGGCCTACCAGCGACGATGTATCGACGAAATGGAAGCATTTGCTGGTATCGCCCGATCTTCGTTATTGGACCGATTCTGTTAATGTTCACCATTTCTTTGGCATCAATCCTGTCTATGTCCACTATAATATCTCTGGTATTCACCTACCTTTCAATTTGTATCAGTTAGATAAGGGTCAGCGTTACCAGGGTGATTTCGGTGGAATGGGCGTTTTCTACGGTTATTCATGGCCGTTGGGACGTCATTGGAACATTGAGGCAGCTATTGGTGCCGTTGTTGGTTTTACCAAGTACGATACTTATAAATGTGGTCATTGTGGCACGAAGGTGGGCGATGCCAATAAGGTGCTGGTACTTCCCCAGGCAGCCCTGAACGTCGTTTACAATATTCCTGGTCGTCCACGTAAGGTGACCAGTCCAGTAGAGCCCGAAGGTCCAGTCATCGTTCCGATGGAAACGCCGGTTGATACCATCAAGACGCATGGCGTTGAGGAAAAGGTGGTGACACCTGTTGTGACGCCTGCTCCTGACAAGACGGCTCATGTCCGACAGTTGGCAGCTGAGAATCCCATATTGGCTCATATCTCCGACTATAAGCCCTTCGATCCGAAGCGTAGCTACCGTCGTGAGGGTGATGTACTTTATGTTTATTATCCTGTTGCCAAGTATGTGGTGCTTGAAGACTTCCGCGACAATGGTTCTACATTGCAACGCATCATCGGCGTTACTCGTGAACTCCAGCAGGATACCGCTTGTGTCGTGAAGAAGATTCAGATTATCGGTTTTGCCTCTATCGAAGGTGGTCAGTGGGGTAACGAGCGTCTGGCCAAGCGCCGTGCTAATGCCCTCAAGGACTATGTGCAGAAGAAGCTTAACGTTTCCGACGACCTGTTCGAAGTGGTTAGCGCCGGTGAGGCATGGCCCGACTTCCGCGACTTCGTAGAGGATTTGATGAACGGCAAGGCCAAGACCAAGTGGGTTCCCGTCGCCAAGCCTACGAAAGCCGATTTGCAGCGTGTGCTCAATATCATCGACAAGGAACGCAATGCTACCCGTCGTGAGCAGCGCCTGAGAGCTCTGAATGGTGGACGCACCTGGCGTTACCTCCGTCAGGTCTTCGGCGACCATCGTAATGCCGGCTATGTCCGCGTCTACTATGATTTTAATGAATAATGTATGATATGATAACAATAAAACAAAAATACGAAAAGATGAAGAAAAACCTTTTCAACGCCTTGTTAGGTGCGATAGCACTGATAGGCACAGCAGGATTCTCGGCATGTTCCGACCAGGAGAATGTCACTCAGGATCGAAACACGAATAACATTGAAGTTCCTGTGAACTTTGTGTTTAATGTCGGTATGGGTACCAATAATGCTAATGCCAATAGTAATGCTCCGGCTTTAACTCGTATGTGTGCTGAAGATGTGCAGGCTAATGGCGACAACTTCCGCGGCATCGATGAAGCACGCATTTTGGCTTATCAGTTGAAGGATGCCAATGGTAATCCTGTTAATGGCAAGTTAGTCACAGGTCCCATGAAGGCCCTCCGTATGTTTAATCTTTCGCAGATTGCCGGTAGCAATGAGTTGAGCAAGGAGAACTCCACTCGTGTTATTGAGGTTTCACTGCCTAACGGTACCAACGCACTGATGTTCTATGGTCGAGCACCAAAGGATGAGGACCTGGAAGATCCCAAACTAAGCCATAAGGAGCAGGGCTATATCAAAGCCAGGGTTCTCGAAGACAATAGTGAGGATGTGACAAAGTTCAGGTTGGTACCTCGTATCTCTCAGTATGTGTTGGATGAGGATGGTAACGAGACTGCTGAGGAAACCGAGGACTACCAGCGTTGGGTGCAGGTCAGAAGAATGGTTGCCAGTATTCTGACTCGTGTGATACATAATGGTTTGGAAATTCACCATTATGAAGGTGTTCCCGATCAGGACCGCCGTTTCCGTCTGTGGTGGCCTACCGATGTACACAACTATGATCTGTACGGACCGACGTGTATGGTTGGTGGCAACAAGGTCATCTTGACTGACGAAAACAGTAATATTGCCGAGGTGGGAGAGGGCGATGCTGATTTTGCTGTCAAGTTGACCAATGGTACTGTTGTAGGCAACTATAAGGCTGGCAATAAGAAGTTGACCACCAACGTAGATACCTATACCTTTGGTCTTGTGACTTTGGCATGGAAAGAGTTGGGTGAAAAGGACCTCAATCCTAACCAAGCTACAGCCCATCTCTCGGCTGACTATGAGTTGTCACCCTTGGAGGAAATCTTGGGAAATGCCTATAACGCTTTCACCACCATGAAGGATGGTGAGATTCGTGCCGGTTCTGCTTTGGCGGTTACCCGTGTCATTCAGGACCTTTGGACAGTGACCAACAAGGTGTTGTATGCTACGCCTACTTATATGCAGGAAGCTATTGCCCAGGCTATGGCTTTTCGTCTCCATACCCGTTGTAATACTTACTTCTCTGCAGATATTGACACCAATACGGGTATTGTAACCAATTGTCAGCTCAGAAGTCCCAAGGTGTTGGTTGAACAGCTTGCCAAATATGAAACACCTGATGCCCCTCAGATTTATAGTTTGTTGAAAGACAATGACGATACTGAGGATTTGAATATGTTCCCCATGTGCAAGCATGTCAACATGCCACCAGGTGCCACTCAGCTTTCCATCAAGGACGATGTCGATGGCTATAAAAAGTTTGTCTATAATGAATACATGGCAGCCTATGGTATGGGTATGACCGACGTGTCGCCTCTGAAATACGCATGGCCCGTTGAGTTGCTGTACTATGGCAATTCATCTATCCGCACCAGCGAAAATACTTATGCACCTATCGACTATCCCCAGAACGTTTCAGCATGGAACGATGATAGTAAGTGGGGTGCCGATTGGGCAGCACAGAATGTGATGCCTACTACCCGTAGTGTGGCTATGAAGAACAATATCGGCTATAGCAGTGCACTGCTGGAGACCCGCATCTATTATAAGGCTCCACGTCTGAAGGATAATAACGAGGCACTGAATGGTGAGTCGGCCAACGAGATTCTGGTTGGTGAATTTGATACCGGCGGTAACCACCAGTTCGAGTTGACGGGTATCGTTATCGGTGGACAGCCCAAGCAGGTAGGATGGGATTTCATCAGTACCCAGGGTGAACGTAACTATATGGTTTACGACAATGACATCGTGAAAGGACAGGGCGAGAATGTGGGTAAGGAAGGTGCCTATATTCCTGGCTATAGTGCCAGCAAGCCGACTTCTATGCCAAACTACACCATGGTTTGGGACAACTGGAATCCGCTGTTGAAGGGTGCCAAGCAGGATGACGTCTATATCGCCCTTGAGTTCTTGAACAATACGGGTCGCGACTTCTGGGGTTCTGACAACCTCATCATCAATGGCAGCCATTTCTATCTGATTGGTAAGTTGAGTCCTGACGTGGCCATGAAGAATGGCGAGATGACAAATCTGAGCGAGACCGATCTGTCGGACGGTATCATCTGGCCAACCAACCGTGCTCTTCCGCCTTATGACGCTGATGGCAACACCATCAAGGAGCGTCGCGTCTTTATGCAGGGCTTTAAGACGGTGGCAAAATTCGGTATCGGTGAGGAGTCGCTGCAGAAAGCTTACCTGACCGTGCCCGACCTCCGTTCGGCTAATATTTCCCTGGGACTGACCGTCGACTTGGAATGGAAGGACGGTCTGCAGTATGATATTGAGTTAGGCAAAAAATAATCAAGAACTCACATGAGACGGATGGAGAAATATCTAGGCATAGTCCTGTCGTTGCTGCTGGCACTGTCGTTACCTATGGCATGTTCCACCATCGATGACGATCGGAGTGACTGTGTCGATCCAGTACCTCCAGGCCCCGAGCCTCCAGGACCTGAGCCTCCAGGACCTGAGCCTCCTGGTCCGGAACCTCCTCAGCCAGAGCCGGAGTATGAGATGGACTATGAGTTGCAACTGGTCACGAACATGGTGACCGAGTTGCAGACAGAGTTGACCACACAGACCGACATCCATGTGGCCGAAGCACTGCGTACCTATCTCTCCACGATTTTCACTGACTTTGCTCACGACGTAGACCTCTCGTTCTACGATACACAGGGCGATTCTATTCGTCTGCAGCACGACCAGCATGTGATGGATGCCAATCAGGCCAGCTATACACTCAACCTGCCCAAGCGCCAATATATGCATCTGGCTGCTGCCAATATTGTAGATAATCCCATCGTTGCTTTGGCTAACGATGAGTTCTGCCATCAGTCAAAGCTCTTGCAACTGGCTAATGACACCATTACGTCGCATACTACGGGTCTCTTTACCGCCCGTCTGCCGATGGAGATCTTGGAGGGTGTCGACCAGACCTTTGACGTCCGTCTCTATATGGCCAACTGTGCTACTACACTGGTTGTCGATACCATTGGTAGTGGACTGAAGGATATGAAGGTGTTTACCACTGGTTTTGCCACTGGTTTCAACATCGCCGACAGTACTTATATATTCGGTGCCAAGTCACCCATTATCCGTACCAGTCCTGTGACGACCCACGAGGCGGGGCGTATGACATACTGCTCTGTCAACTTCCCGTCACCGGAAGCACCCATCACCCGTACCATTATTGAAACGGAAGAGCCGTTTATCAGTGTGGAAGCGGCAGATGCCCTTTGGGAACTGCATATTTATGTGACGACTGCTTCGGGTTCGGTGACCGAGAACATTCTTTATGTGAATAGTCCTCTGCGTGCCGGTCAGTTGAAAGTCATCAAGGCCAAGGCTTTTACTAATGGTTCCCTTGAGTCAGAAGACAAGTCGGTGGCCGTCAGCGTCAGACTGGACTGGAGCGAGGGTGGTGGACATGATATTGAACTTTGAACGTTGAACATTGACTTTTGAACATTGAAGATTAAGAAATACATATGGATGATCGGCCTTCTGGCATTGTTCTATGGTTGTACCGATGACAATGCGGCAGGTTGCTATGATGACGATGTCGTCAACGATGTCGTCGTTGCAGACTTTGCCTTAGGTGTGACAGTTCCGCAGCAGGATGTCACTCGTATGAGCAAGACCGTCACCCAGATCAATGGTGCTTTCCGCGGACTGTCCGATGCTATTGTTGTGCCTTTTGCTGTCAAGAGAAAGGTGGAGATAGACGATGAGCCCAAGTCTTTTATTATAAGAGGTATTGAACAGTCTACCGCTGACCACTTATATTACTATCCCCACTGCTCGTTTGCGAAGGGTTCGGCCTCCGTGCTGTGCTATGCCAAAGCCTCCAAGGCTGATGGCGCCGGCAAGGCAGAGAATGGCTCCTTGCTTTTCAGTGCCGACGAGCGGATGCGTCCAAGCAGTATCCAGATATCGCCTGATCCTATTTATACCAAGCCGGCTTCCGTGATTCCTGAACAGGCGCAGGTCATTGCCGACTATCTGACGTGTATTGCCAATGCCAGGACCGACAAGACCTCTTGGCGTTCGGAGACGGAAGATGCTTTCAAGGGGGCTTTTCAGGGCTTTATCAATCTTGGTACGGGTCTGTTGCCGGGCTCCTATCCTTGTGTCAAGGGCCATGTCCAAAGCATTATCGACTATCTTGACAAGTTTGATAGCTTTAACGACGACTTGAAAGCACTTCGTGAAGCTATTCGTGACAGTATTATGAAAAAGGAACCAGCCAACATAGATAAGCATTATCCCGCTTCCATCGGATTGCCCGACGGTGCTGCCGTTTTACGCTGGGCTGGTGACGCCTTTATGCCGCAGACACAGCGTACGTCGGTGGCTGACATCAATAGCATCGACCATTTCTGCTATCCTGCCGAGCTCTATTATTATGCCAATAGTCGTCTGATAACGCATAATGACACGATCAAGTATGAGGATTATCAGTCGGCAGGTGTTTGGTCGATAGTGCTGAATATGTTCAAACGTGATCCCAGCGTCAGTGTGAATAGTAATACCAGAGCCGTTGCCGTGGTCGATCCGTTGCAGTATGGTGTGGCCTGTCTGAAGGTCATCTTAAATCCAATAACCAAAACCACGTTGCCCGATGCCCATCAGAATCTTCTGAGTGTCAAGCACGACGGGAAGCCCTCTTTCCCCTTGACGGGTATTGTCGTCAGTGGACAGCGCGCTGTCAATTACGCGTTTATGCCTGAGGTGACGTCAGATGCCGAAGACTACTTCATCTATGACAATCAGGTTCAGGGTGTAGCGATGGATGCTTTACAGTCACAAGCGCCGACCTATACACTGCTGCTTCAGAGTCCGGTGTCTATGAAGATTAACCTGTTGTTGGAGTTCCGTAATGACAGTGGACAGAATTTCTACGGCCGTAATGGCGATGTCATCTATCAGGGTTCGAAGTTCTATTTGCTTGGCGTCATCAATCCGTTGGATAAAGATAAGAATGGCGACAGTCGTCCACAGGCGTTTACCCAGGATGAATATACGACGATACATGCGACCATCACGACGTTGGAGAATGCCTATAATGTCATGCCCAACCTGATGAATCCCCGTCTGGAGATTGGTGTCGAGTTGACGCCGAAGTGGACATTGTCCACCCCGATTAATGTTGAGTTCTATTAATATAATATATAATAAGGTATAATGAACAGGTATTTCAGACATAGTTGGACCTCCCTCAGCCTGCTGCTGACACTGCTGCTTCTTATGGCATGCAGTAGCGGTGGAGATGAGTCACGCCCCAAGCCTACACTGAGTATCTATATCTATGCCCCCAACAGTCCTGTGGTGACACGTTCTGACGTGACATCAGAGGGTACCACTGAGGAGAATACCATCAAGAAGTTGCAAATATGGGTTTTCAAGACAGGTCAGGAAGACCTGATAGGCTATCTGGAACTGCAAGGCGACCAGTTGGCCAACTTGAACAGTGCACAGCACCATGAAGTCTATCGCATGGAAATTGACGAGGCCTTTGCTTCGCAGCCCAGCGACAAACGCAGCAAGGTCGATGTCTATGTGCTGGCGAATGTGTCCGTCGAGAGCTGTGGCGACTCCAAGGGTGAGAGTACCCACCGAGCCACACCTTTGGAGGGCAGCCTTGAGACCACCCATATTGCTCCTTATTATTTCTGTCCGGCACAGTCTGAGACCGTCGCCACCTATGGTGTTCCCATGTCTGACGTGTTATATGGTGTCGAAGTGGCTGGCGAGAGCCCTGTGCTGAAGATTACGACGGCCAAGCTGAAGCGTAGGGTTTCGAAGATTCGCTTTGTGTTCTCGTCGCTGAAAGGCAAGGGTGCCGTTACTGTCACCGGCGTTGAACTGGATGGCGACCTGATACCTGATTTGGAATATCTGTTCAAGGACGAGACACAGTATTATTCTACTTACAAGACAGGAAGGACGATGCTGATAGAGAATATGCCTGTCAAGTCAAATGTTGCACCATACGATTATGCCTACGACGAAGATAAGGGCGATATTGTCGGTTTTGTCCAGAAAATCGATCAGGGTGTCAAGGATGGTTTGCTCAGCGACCGCTCTGTCTATCTGCGTGCTACCGACAGAAAACTGGCAGGTAATATCTATTATAAGGTGGGTTCCGACGTTACCCAGCGTAAGGTCCGTTTCGAGATGACAAAGGCCGGTGACTTTGTACGCAACAGCACTTGGATTATCTATGGTTACTTCCGTGCCGAACAGTTGGAAGTTGAAACGGTCGATGTCACGCCTTGGAAAGACATGGGCTCTGACGAACATGAAGTATATAATTGGTAAGAAAACGAACGTATGAAGACGATAAGGATACTGACAACGCTCATGATGGCAACCGTTTTGTTGCTGACAGCCTGCACCAAGGATGATGCAGGTCAGGAATCCGTGGTGACGCCAACACCACAACCTGCTGATGGTCAGAAGATTCAGTTGGAAGCTGTCACCCGTGGCGATGCCACTCCTGTTACGCTTGAGAATATCAAGGTGATGATGACATCTGACAGCAAGCCAGGCAATTACCATGAAGGATCTTTCGTGAGGACTTCTAATGGTTGGGATAATTATGTCAGTGTGAGCGAGAAGAATTATCATGTCTATGGTTATATGCCTGGCCAGAAGTTCAATGCCACGCTTTCCGCACGTCCTGGCACCACTGGTTTCTCGACCGGTGCCGTGATGACGTTTACTGATTTGCCGGCAGTCATCGGCAGCAACCTCTGTGTGATTACCAGCGTGAGGAATAAGGTGCCTTCGACTAACGACCCCTTTGTGTTGGGTAACTATGCTTTTCAGAACCTCGACAATAAGATAAGTCTCCACCTCGACCATCTCTATGCCAGTTTGGTCTTTCAGGTGGCTATAGGCAGTGGTCGTAACTATTGTGACCTGCGCACCATCAATTTGACGGCACTGAAGTTGAGGACCAAGAAATTGCAAGAGACTGCCGTCACCTTTGTACAGGGGCAGACCTTGACGGATGCTGACATTCAATACACCTATGCCGCCGGCGACGAAAAGGCAGAGTGTCCGTTCTATGAGGACGGTGGCGTGCTCAGCAGTCCTTCAGACCTTGTCGAGGCAACGTCATTCTTTGCTCCTGCGTTGTATAATGACCTGGAGTTGGTAGCCGTCTATGACGTGTACGACAAGAAGGGTAATCTGGTGCATGCCAATCGCAAGGCAATCAATAAGTTGACGGTTCCTAAGTTGGGGCGTGGTCAGCACTATACGATTCATTTGACAGTCGAACCCACGTATCTTGGTCAGCTCTCTGATGGTGACCTCGATAATCCGGATGTGAAGATAAATTGATAATAGAACAATGACGATGCGAAAGATAGTTACCATATTATTGATGACATTGGTAGTGACGCTCACCCAGGCGCAGATTACCATAGGCGGCAACGTCTATGGTGGTGGTAATGCCGGAAATACGGGTGGTGGAACGGCTGTTACCGTGCGTGCAGCAAACATCCATGGTGCTGTATTCGGTGGTGCCCGAAAAGCTAATGTCGGTGGTTCGACCTTCGTTAATATCGATGCTTCTAAATCCTCTTCTTATGTCTTAATCAACCGTGTGTATGGTGGTAATGATATTGCTGGTGAAATCCGTACATCACAGTCGGTTCCTAATGACTTGCAATATACGCTCCAAAACAAGGTTGACGAGACGTGGAACTCCTTTATCCGTGTCAATTCTATGGAACATGTCGACACCATAGGAGAAAAGGGCAAAGAGACAATGGTCGGTGCCGTCTATATCGGTCAGCTCTATGGTGGCGGTAATGGCGACTACGACTATACTTCTCCCGAATATCAGGGCATGGTTAAACCCAATCTGGACAAGACCTATCTGGAGATTGTCGGTGGCTCTATCGTCTATGCTTTTGGTGGTGGCAACAATGCGACGGTCAATGACTCTACAGTCATCTGCGTCGACAATCCTACTGATGTTGTCAACAGTATCAAAGAGAATGGTGTCGAGCAGTTGTCAGACGAACGTGTGAAATCGTTTGGTGTCAACCCAGGCTATACCTATCCTACCAGTGATGCGTTCCAGATTGGTAGTTTCTTTGGCGGTAACAATGTGGCTGAGATGGCCATCCGTCCGGTATGGAACCTGAAGAACGGTAAGATACGTAACCTCTATTCCGGCGGTAATCATGGTAACATGACCAATCCTGAAGGTCTGCTCCTTGAAGTACCGATCGGCTCCAAGATAGTTGTCGACAATCTCTATGGCGGTTGCCGCATGGCCGATGTCCGTCCTATGAAGGATGGCAAGGATGTTGCCAAAAAGGATATTCAGATTTCGGCAAAGGACGCTGATGGTAATGCCTATAAATTCCCGGCAGGTTTGTCAGCCCGTGTGTTGATACATGGTGGCGATATCAACAACGTCTATGGCGGTAACGATATTTCCGGCAAGGTGTATGGCGGTAATGCCATTGGTGTCTATAGCAGCATCCGAGGTAACCTCTATGGTGGTGGCAATGGTTCCTATCCCTATACTGATAATGAGAAACTGAAGGATGATCCGACATATAGTGACTTGTACTATGGCGACTTCAAGACAGCTAAGGGCTACGCTTCTTCCGTCGAAGCTCTGAATGCCTTCCGTCCCAATGCCGAGTCCGTGTCTATTCGCTTGATAGGTGCATCGGCAACGCAACAGACGATTATTGGTGGAGCTCTCTTCTGTGGCGGTAACTGTGCCACGTTGCGTAACGACAATGCCAATGAGGATGCTGCGGCAGAGCTGAAAATTGGCTCGTATGTGATTGCCGACAAGGTGTTCCTGGGCAACAATGGTGCGAACATGATAGCCGAGGACATCTTGAAGATGTATGCTGCTGGTAATATCGACATCAACGGCACATCTTTTGATTTCAGTCAGATGGACCTGACCAATGAGACCCAGTTTGCCACATATATGGATGGTGTGACGATGCGTGTCATGCCGCGTGTCGTGTTCGACGATAAAGGTAAATATGAGCCATATACCACCATGTTTGGCTCTTTCTATTGCGGCGGTAATGTCGGTAGTGTGGATGTGGATGGTGCCATCAATGTGAATTTCAACGATAAGGTCATCGTTTACGATAAGGTGGTTGGCGGCAGTAACGAGGCCAACGTCTATCAAAAAGATAAACTTAACGCCCAGTTCTTAGGTGGTATCCTGGGAAAGCCAGATGCCAACGGCAACAAGGTCATCCTGAACTTCGGCGGTCTGAAAATGCAACCCAAGCGTTGGATTGACGAGGACGACCATTCGAAGGGATTGGAGTGGAACACGTGGATTGACGATACCAAGAGTGTGCTTCCGACTACTGCAGCCACTGGTGATGCCACAGAAGACGACCTGAAACGACGCTTCAAGGGTGGTAATGTCTATGGCGGTTGTTACAGCAGCGGTCATGTCAACGGTAATGTGGTTATCAATCTGAATGCATCACTCGTCGACCGAACGGGAGACAGGTCTATCTTCGACAAGATTGAACAAGAGGAAGGCGAAGCCAAGCTATACGGACATGACGAAAACTTTAAGATTCTGGAGCGCCGTAGCGGTGTCATCCTCGACCAGCAGGGTATGGACCCGTTGGGTAAGGCATTGAACGTGTTCGGTGGCGGCTATGGTGCCGACTCAGAGATTTGGGGTGGTGTCACCATCAACCTGAACAAGGGCTATACTTTCCAGATCTTTGGTGGTGGCGAGAAGGGCTCTATCGGTCAGGCTAAAGACCACAAGCCAGATCCCAACAATCCGAACGCCCATATCTTGCACTATGAATATAATCCGGCATACAGCACCTGCATCAATCTGCGAGGTACCTATGAAGGTACTTACCGTGGTGATAAGGATGACAAGGACGGTGTTGTCGACCATGACGACATGGCCGAGGCCGAATTCATCTATGGCGGTTCCTTCGAGGGTGTCATTGCCGGCAATACCCGCATCAATCTGGGTAACGGACGTATCTTCAACTCATTTGCCGGTTCATGTAATGCCGACATCTTAGGACATACCGAGACCTATGTCGGTTTGAACAGTAGCACCGATACCGACTTAGGCTTCCCCTGGATTCGTGACCATATCTATGGCGGAAACGATTTGGGCGGTAAGATCCTTGGTACCGGCGACTTTACAAGTCGTGTCAGTGAAACGACGTTGAAATTGGTGTACAACCCGAAAAACCAGGAAAAGCCTGATGTTCTTCAGGCCAATGCCTATACCGAGTATATCCAGGGACGTGTAGAGCATATCTTTGGTGGCTGCTATGGTGACTATGACTATACCGACCGCCACTATGAGAAGTACACCAATGATGACGGTAGTCCGAAGGCGGGCTTCAGTAAGCCGTATATGGATAATGCCATTGTCAACTTCAAGGCAAACGCCGTTGCTCGTAATAGCGTCAAGAGAGTCTTTGGTGCTGGTCAGGGACATGGTTACGAGTCGGAAAGCGACCTGGACCGTGACAAGATGCAGGATCGCAGCTATGTGTTGGTGGATGTGGCAGCGAACACGAACAACTTTGCCGCTACCAACATCTTTGGTGCCGGCGACTTTAGTGGTGTCGGTATCGGTGTTGCCTCCGAGACCGCCAAGACGAATGCCAACGGTGTCACGGGCTCTACCGTCATTGACTTGGTTGGTGGTTATATTAATGATGTATATGGAGCCAGCCGTAATGAAGGTGTCACACGCCGTACCATCGTCAATGTGCCCGCTGGTTCTACCAAACAGTCTACCATACAGGCCAACAACTTGTTCGGTGGTGGTTATGGTGATGATAATGAGAAGCCTTGCGACGTTTATGAGACCTGCGTGAACTATCATGCTGAGACCGCGCGTCTGAAGGGCTCTGTCTTTGGTGGTAACAATGCCTATCGCCGAACGCTCTACGGTAAGGTCAACGTCAGCCAACCCATCTGGCAGAACAAGGAGAGTGGCTATCTGGCTACGGTCTATGGTGCTGGCAAGGGTGAGAACACATGGTCGGAATATACGGAAGTCAATTTGTTGGACGGTGCTCGTGTCTATGAGGTCTATGGCGGTGGCTTGAACGGTCGCGTCGTGAACCGCGCGACAACGTTGAAGGAGGCTGCCAATAAGTTGAAGTTAGGTGCCTATGACGATAAGGGTTTGGACAACGACTTGGCTGTTGCTCGTCATGATGGCAAGAAGTATAACACCAACGTTCTGATCAACAAGGGTGCTACGGTGGTCAACTACGCCTATGGCGGCGGTAAGGGTGACGAGAAGATAGAAAAGAGTGGTGACGTCTATGGTTCGACCTATATTGCCCTGCTGGGTGGTACTGTCAGTAAGGATATCTATGCTGCCGGTACCATTGGTGCCGTCAAGGATATCTTTGGTGGACTGAAGGACGAGTTCAACAACGACTTTGTAGCCTCTACCACAGCCTATATCGAAGGAGGCTCCTGCCGTAATGTCTATGGTGGCGGTTGGCAGGGCGACGTGGGTAACCACAAGGGTACCGACGCCAATCCCAACGACACGTCGGACGATATCCTCGGCGAGACGAACGTCATCATCGGTGTCCGTGCCGACCAGGGTGCTGTACCTATCAACTACGGTTTCTACAATGGTGTGCCTGCCATCCAGCGTAATGTGTATAGCGGTGGTGAGGGTGGCGCCGTCTTCGGTACAGCCAACCTGACCATCAATAACGGATACATCGGTTATACCTACGATGAGGCTAACAAAAGCTATCAGGAGAAGGTCGACGACGAGACCTACTATGTCAACGGCGTCTATGCCGGCGAGGGTCGTCTGAAGGACTGCGGTAACGTTTTTGGTGGCGGTTACGACGTGCGTAGTAGTGTCGACTTCACCAATGTCACCATGTGGGGCGGCGTGGTACGCAACAGCATTCATGGCGGTGGTGAGATTGCCACGATTGGTCGTGGTGAGGTGGAAGTTAGCGGCGAGGCTAACTCTACGCGTACGCTGAAGCATATCTTCAAGCCGGGCAAGGCACAGGTGACGATGTATAACGGTCACGTCATGCGTAACGTCTTCGGTGGTGGTAAGGGCTACAATATCTGGGGCTACGGTCAACAGGGTACGCTCTATACCGACGGCTTCGTCTTCGGACAGACGGAGGTACAGATCCATGGTGGTGAGATTGGCACCATTGAGGGTATGGCTCAGGGCTATGGTAACGTGTTTGGAGCCGGCGACATCGGTTATGTTTACAGTCCCAGCTTCTTTAGTGACAGGACTCGGGCCAAGGAGGGTACAGGCTCTCCTGACCATATCTATTATTACGACAACGACGGCAACCTGACGGAAGACTGTAAGGTGGTCATTGCCCCGTGGCTACAGGTGAAGACACCGGGAGGTGCTACCATCAACGGACACCATTATAACATATATGACTACGTACCGACAGACTATCTGAACACCCTGCCCAAGAAAAGTGATGATGGCACATGGGGCGGCGGCTGGGAGAATCTGCTGACGGAGGATGTCGACGGTGAACGAGGCATCATGATTCATAATGCCGTCTTCGGTGGCGGTAATGTGTCGTCGAACAGCGACCAGACATACGCCAATGCGACGACGGTATATGGTAATACCACCGCCTCGCTCTACGACGTGTTCCATCGTGACTTCATCACCGTTGGTACCGAGCATGTCGGTGGTCTCTATGGTGGTGGTAACCTGTCAATGGTGGATGGCTATCGCGAGTTGAACATCACGAACTACGGTACCGACTACTACGGACTCGACGCCCGTATCAGTCTGGAGAAATACCGCGCCCTCTCGAACCGTGAACGTGCCTACTTCCAGCTGGAGTATGTTTGTACGGGTAATACGGAGACAAGCGCCGGTAAGACTGGTGTCACCATCGGCGGTGAGTTCTACGAGGAAGGTCAGCACCTGACGGAAGAGAAATACCTGAAACTGATAGAGACCTATCCTGCTGCCAAGGACTATTGGGAGCCCTTCGGCTTCTGCTCTATCTATGCCGGACGCCTGTTGAACACCATTCAGCGTGCCGACCTCTGTGGCGTCTTTGGCAGCCGTATGGTGCTGCAGGGTGCTAAGGACCGTGTGGCTGAGGTGGGTGAGAATGTCGACTATACTATCAACCGCGTTGGTGAGCTGTCGCTGAACCAGCGCCGCTCCGTTGCTCCTGGCGATACGGGTAGTGACTACCTGCATGGCAACTACTTCGGCATCTATAGTGTGGTGAACTGTCTGGGTAACCTGACCAGTGACGTACACTTCAGCGATCCGTACATGAAGGCTGACGGCGTTGAGGACAACACGCAGACCTTCTTCAAGTATAAGGGTGACAACTATACCCGCAACAACCGTAACATTGGTAAGAGCTTCAACCAGGTGGCTCTGGCCTCTGGTGTGTTCCTGGAGCTGACCACCGAGAACAGTACCAAAGACCATAAGGAATATGGTCTGGTATCGGGTGTCATTGAGCTCGACCTAATCAATGTGAAGCAAGACCAGGTGGGTGGTGGCTTCGTATATGCCAAGAACGAACACCGCGTGCCCAGATGTTATCCTAACATCAAGAATGTGCTCCTCTCCGAATTCAATAAGCAGTCGAACGATGAGGCTGTGACCTACAAGCGTCTGCGCTATTCTGCCGACCAGCCTGGTAACTGGGAGGAGGCGGAGGATGGTTCCTATAATGTAGGTCGTGAGATTGCGACGCAATACTCGATAGTACCTTACCAGACCTCTGGTAACTTCATCCACCCGACGAAGCGCATCATCGACGACTGCTATCCCATCAACAATGCCTACGACCCCTCGAAGACACCATACGCTGAGGCCCACTATTGGTATGTGAAGGGTGACGTCTACATCTACGACCAGAAGGTATCGGCCTATACCGGTTCGGCTACGGCTTACTCGAAGGAGGTACACCTGCCGTTGACCATTACAGCAGCCTCGCATGGTAAGCTGCAGCTCGTCAACGTCAAGCCTAACCTCTATGCTTACTATGCAAATGCCGACAAGTCGAAGCGTATCGGTGATATGGGTGAGGACAGCAAACCTATCGATAACGTGATGGTGAACAACGAGAGCGAGAGCTACAAGTTGAACGACGTCATCACCTGGTGGGATTGGAACAACCTGAGCTATGCTGAGAAGCAGTACTTCGTCGAGATGACCTACGTGAACTGCGTCAGCGTCAATGTGGATGGTAAGGACTATGAGCCTGGCACGTATGTGATGGACGACAAGGACTTCGACACCTTCCTGACTGGCACACATGTCATCAAGAATGCGGAAGGCGAGACCGTGACAAATGCCCATGAGGTGTTCCGTCCGTCTAACAATATCGGTCGTGACACGGGTTATCTGCTGACCTTCGACATGAACAGCCCGTCGGTTTGGGACGACTATTATACCTCTACGACTGATAACACTCAGAAGATTACGAAGGCTAAATATGAAGAGTTGATGGCTGCCGCTACCACTGACGAGGCTCGTCAGCAACTGTTGGACAACTGGCGTGTCGGACCGACGTTCACGCCGGTAGAGACGGGTGTCTATGGTCAGCGCCACTACGAAGTGGGCGAGATTATCACAGAGGATACCTATCGTAATAATATGGTGGGCAGTGGCGAGCAGGCAGAGGTCGAGAAGGCTTATGTGGCTACTAAGCAAGTCTCCTATGTCTATGGCGGCAAGTCGAAGACCATCAATGAGGGTACTGCCATTCCTGAGACGGAGTATAATGCCCTTGATGCTACAACGAAGGCCCTGTTCGGCAGTGCTTGGGTTTGCACCAATACGGTGAAGCTGACGAATGGTGTTTATCTGTTGAACGGTGAACTGAAGACGCAGGAAGATATCAATGCGTTGAAGACCACCTACTCAGCAGCAGCCCTCGAAATCGACCAGTCGTTGACACCTGCTTACATTTGTAGCAAGGAAGGCGGATACGGTGGTCAGAAGTTTGAGGCTGGCACGAACTATAATGCCATCAAGGCTTGGTGCTCGCTGCCTGAGAACGACCGCTACGACGAGAATGGCAATGCTAAGTTCACTTTCAACTACGATGCCCTCGACCTGTTGACGGATGCCGATTATCTGCAGGTACGCAGCGATAATCCTCGTACCGCTGAGCAGGCTTACCATACGCCGTATAGCGACTTGGTGAACGTGGAGTATCAGGCTGTGTTCCATGCAACGCCAGATAAGGCTACGCTGACCTACTCAGGTGGTACGCTGAACAATGGTGACGCCATCAGTAATGAGACCTTCGAGAGCCAGATTCGCAACGACCAGCGCCACTATACCCGTGTGGCTGTGAAGGCTGGTGGCGAGACGGTCTATATTGCCAACAAGAACTTTGTTCACAATGGCACACCTTACGGTAAGGGCCAGATTGTGGATACGGATGTCTATAATAACAATCAGAATGATGTGGACGCTGTAGCGTTTACCAACAACGACATGCACGATGCCCACATCTATTACTATTGTTATGAAGACTACGATAATGTGACAAAGGGTACTGTTATCGAACAGATAGACTATGCCGGACTGACGAACGACCAGAAGTACTTCATCATCCAAGGCCGCGAACCGACAGAGGTCACGACGCTCTACGTGAGCCGTCAGAGCGACATCTACGACGTCTCGAAGGAACGCGTCTATACCGTCGTTTACCAGTACACCTACTATGAGGACGAGGATGACGGTAGCGTGAAGCTCACCAACGAGTTGCACGTCGTCAACGTCCGCCTGCAACTGGAGAGCGGTGCGCCGCAGATTGGTACGCTGGCACCGCCGGCAACGGTACTGCCTGGTACGGCCATCGGTCTGAAGGCTCCTGAGGTGACGCCGGGTACCTACGAGGTATTGTCCAGCGGTTGGGAGCTGTTTGCCAGTGAGGACGATGCCGACCACCATCGTAACGGTGAGCCGTTCGACAATGGTAACACACCAGTCTATTGGTATCAGAACGGCAAGAACTATGTGGCCTTCTACTCGAAGACGTATCTGGGTAAGACCTACTCGAACCCTGTGCCGCTGAGTGTGGCTAACTATCACGACATGGATGCTGTGATGGCCGATAAGGAGCACCACTATTATGTCGACAAGACCAATGTGGACCGTCCATGTAAGATCTATCTTGACAATAAGAGTGAGGTAGACGGCAAGAGCGACCTCGATCTGTTGAAGGACTTCTTCGACTTGAGTATGCTCAACGCTGAGCCTGCTGCAGGTAGCGAACTCGCTGGTCACAGCCTGCTCGACAACCACGTCCAAGGCGGTGGCAATCTGGAGTTCTTCCTGAGAGACAATGTCAGTCCGACGAAGTACACCGACTGGACGTCGATAGCTTCTGGTGAAGGTGAGTGCTTCAATGGTAACCTGCATGGTGACGGCTATACCATCAGCGGCCTGTCGAAGTCGCTGTTCGGCTCGCTCTGTGGTAATGTCTATAACCTCGGTGTGACGGGTTCGTTCAAGACGGCTGGTGTTGCCGATACGGGTGGCGGTTATGTGGAGAACTGTTGGGTGAAGAGTTCGTCGCAGACGGGCTTCGCTAACGATATACAGGCTGTCTTCGGCAAACCGTCAGACACAAGCGGTAAGCAAATTGTGAACTGCTACTACGCTGAGTCGAACCACTATGGTGATATTGACTATGGTCGCGGCATTGCCCGTAAGATGACCGACAAGGCGTTCTACGACGGTACGGTGGCCTACAACCTGAACGGTTTCTATCTGAACAAGCGCTACTACGACAATAACACCTCGTGGACGGGTACGAAGAAACAGTATAAGTATCTGAAGGCTCAGGAGGATGGAAGCCTGACGGAAGAACCGCTGGATGGCAGCTATCCTGATACCTATGCCATCTATCCGTTGACAGGTACGAAGGTGCACGGTTATGTGGAGGAGCGCTATGCCGATGGTGACTTCCGCTATGCCAGCGGTAGCATACCAGCCACATTGAATGTCCGCACCAAGTCGTACGTCGAGGGTGAGGGTGCCGATGCCAAGGTGGTTTACTACTTCTCGCCCATCTGGCCTGACGACTATATCTACTTCGGACAGATGCTGACCTTCGACCACAACCCGCAGCACCAGCACGAGGCATTGCCGTCGCGTATTGTGAAGTCGGAGGGTCGTCTGCCGGCTGACGATAGCAACAACCGCGTCTGCCGTGCGCCGGCTTACTACGGCAACAGCACGATGAGTGTCGTACACTTCAACCCATGGGCTGACTTGGCGGCTTACTCTGCACCGAAGAGCGTGTCGGATACCGATCTGAAGCCGGCTTATCCGGGCATGACGGCTGTCGACTTTGCTGGTCATAACGATGTGGAGAAGGGCTACAAGCAGGGTCTTGACGGCAAGTTCTTCTATCCGCCATTGCTCGACGACGACGGCCTGATTGGTGTGGCAAACAACGACCAGACGCAAAACCTCGTCGTCTATGCACCAGCTGCTGCCGACAATGCGAAGACCTACGACGTGCTGAAGGCATACTTCGTCGATCCTGACTTCACGGATTACAGCGAGGAAAGCAACCTCTATACGGATGGTAACAACTACAACCGTGTGGCTGTAGTGCCGACATCGGCCGTCAGAGGCCATCTGGTAGAGAGCGACCTGACCACCAGCAGCGACCATCTGCTGGTAGATAAGAAGGCGTTCAATGCGCCTATCGCTTACCGTATGGGCGACGACTTCCGCATGTGGTATCAGCGTCGTCCCGATAACTATGCCGGTCAGTATGTCGATAAAAACGACCAGCTGGTTTACAATCCTGCTACGGGTTGGGAGGTCGTCTCGTTGCCGTTCACTGCTGAGGTGGTAACAACGCAGCAGAAGGGTGAGCTGTCGCACTTCTATAAGGGTAGCACCACAGGTCACGAATACTGGTTGCGTGAGTTTGCCGGTAATGTGCAGCAAAAGCAGGAGGCTGGCGTCGATGTCGAAGGTGTCTATACGGCAGACTTCAATAGTCCTGATGCTGGTACGGTCGATAAGGACTATATCAACACGTTCCTCTGGGATTACTATTATAGTAAGGATCTGCAGATGGATAAGAACGAGGATCAGTATCAGGAGTTCTATAAGGAGAGCCGTACCATGCAGAAGTATCCGTACGTGACGGCAGGAACGCCGTATCTGGTCGGATTCCCAGGCAACCTGTACTATGAGTTCGACCTCAGTGGTAACTTCGTGCCTGAGCATACTTATGGCAGTATTCCACCGCTTGATGAACAGGTCATCACGTTTGCAACGGGTAAGGGTGCGTCGATTAGTAAGACTGACGATGTGCTGGCGCCCAACACGATAGGCCAGTATCAGTTCGTGCCGAACTATTCGGAGATTACGATGGCAGAAAAACAGGGTTATGTATTGGACAGCATCGGTAGCAGCTTCGATATCACCCTTGACGGTACAAAGGTACGTCCGTTCCGTCCATACATCCTGTCAACAGTCCAGCAGGCTCCGAAGAAGGCTCCAAAGAGTATTGTCTTCAACAGCGTCAACACCTCGTTGGAGAGCGATGGTAGTGAGATAAGCGGTACTGAGGGTATGGACATCTATGCACAGAACCGCGCAGTTGTCGTCACCTCTAACCTGCGTCGACCTGCCGAGGTCTGCATCTTCAACGTGGGTGGCGTCATGGTCGGCTATTTCACCATACAACCTGGTGAAACCGTTAAGAAGCAACTCCATGCTGATGGCGTCTATGTGGTCTATGCCGCTGGTGGACGCTACCGTTCGAAGCTGGCGGTGAAATAACAGCGTCACTCTGCTGATGGCAAGAAGTGTTTAGCAAGGACCGTTGAAGGCAAACTGAGTAAAGACTCACTCTGTTGATACATAGCTTAGTGCCGGTAAACCCCGAGTTTACCGGCACTAAACTTATATTTTACCGCCACTAAACTCCCAGTTTACTCCGGCTAAATCTCCAGTTGACAGGCATTACCCCACAGCATATCAGACTCTAAATCAGAGATACCATACCCTTGTGCAACCAATAATCACTCCTACAAATTGTTTTCTTAAAAATAGCCTTCAGCCGTCATATTAGTAGTTAACACATTAGCAATCAGTCTATTAATGTATGACGGCGCGACTTTCAAGCCGTCATGCTGCCGTCATATTTGTGTGTTTCAATAGGCTTTATAAGCTTTTATTACTACTAAGTTATTGGTTATAAGGAAGGTAACTATTACTCAGCACGTAGGGAACTGCCAGTTCCTACGTGGGGAACTATTAGTTACCTTAAAGGAAACTAACAGTTACCTACGTGGAAACTAATGGTAACTGCCAAGCGGATACGCGTTGGATGACTACTAAAACCGCCCTTTGTCACCTGTAAATGACGGCTGAATGACGGTAATATGACGGCTTTAAAACATAGCCTTCATGTCTTAACGTGCTTTATACCAATTAGTTAACTATTAGTATGACGGCTGTCAGCACTTTTTAACTTCTTATTCATTCCAAACACGAGTTGAACCCTATATTTTACTAAGAACCTGCACGCGCGAAATTTGTATTAAAAAATTTGGATATTTCCTAAAAATGTCCTATCTTTGCACTTGAATTCTAGAATTTATTGGTTATATATGACTGAAGACATGATACAAGATATGAGGAAAGATACGATATTGATGACGGTTCAGCGTTGCTCCGGTTTTATTTCAACCACGCTGCGCTCCCTGCTCCTGCTCGTGCTGATGGCCTTTGGCACCAACGTTTCTTGGGGACAGTTTGTCCCCAGGTATAATATTTAAGAATATTCAAATATGGCAAAGATAATAGTAGAAGGAACGGAGATAACAGTCATCAAGTCCAATGATGAAGACTTTATCAGCCTAACGGACATGATAAGAGCAAAAGATGGCGACTTTTTTGTGACCGACTGGTTGAGAAATAGGAACACGTTGGAGTATATTGGCATATGGGAGAAATTTTATAATCCAGCTTTTAATTATGGCGAATTCGCCATAATTAAAAGTCAGGCTGGACTAAATAGCTTTAAAATCAGTGTTAAGGAATTCGTCTCTAAAACAAATGCAATATGTCTTCAGGCCAAAGCTGGTCGTTATGGTGGAACATATGCCCATAAGGATGTTGCCTTCGAATTTGCCATGTGGATTAGTCCGGAGTTCAAATTCTACATGGTTCTGGAGCTACAGCGTCTTAAAGCCAAAGAGAAGAAAGAAATAGCTTGGACGGCGAAGCGGGAATTGGCTAAGATAAACTACCGTATTCATACCGATGCTATCAAGAGTAACTTGATTCCTGCTGAAGTGACCAAGGAGCAGGCTAATATCATCTATGCTGAAGAGGCCGATGTGCTGAATGTCGCAATGTTTGGAATGACTGCCAAACAGTGGCGCGAGGCCAATCCCGATTCAAAAGGCAACATCCGCGATGGTGCGAGCATCAATGAATTAATATGCCTGTCGAATATGGAGAATATCAATGCAGTACTCATCAATGATGGCATACCTCAGGGAGAGCGCTTGGTAAAACTCAACAAGATCGCTATTCAGCAGATGAGAGTGCTGACTGATGATGAAGGACGGAAACTATTGAAATGAACAAAAAGACACAAGATATGACACGAAAGATGACGATAAACGTAGCAAAGGCCAAGCAAGGGCGTAGGTTAAGCCTCGGTGATGTCTCAGTCCAAAACCATACCTCCGAGCACAATGTGTCTATGATACTCCGGAGCATCATGCTACTGGTGCTGATGGTGGCCTTCGGCAGTAACGTGTCGTGGGCGGATGATTATAAGTATATATTTATCAACAACAAAGGTAAGCAGGCATTCAATTTTAGTACTACGTATTCTTTGAATAATGATAAAACCAAGTTGTATATTCACCCCAAAGCAAAAAGTGTATTAGCAACCAATTTCAGGTTTTATACGACAGAAGCTGCAGCTGTGGCTGATGCGACAAATGGTCCAACTGGTACTGCAGGAACAGACTATTATACCGAAGGTACCACTATTTCTAGCATCACAGGCTTTACGAATAACACATTCTATGTTCGTTATGACCTTGTTGATGACCCAGCCATTGACATCAATGGAGAGAAGACATATAAACTGCATCTTCATGGAAGAGACAAGGCCTTATATTATATTTACTATGATAATAGTGACAAAAAAATTAAAATGCATAAGACTGATGACGGAACTAATAAATTCATTTGGCGATTCGATTCTGGTGATCCTTACGATGTTTATATTACCAATCTTGCGGGGTTAAGTGATTTTTCAAATGGTGTGGTATCAACTACAGGTGCCGAAAGTGGAACCACGAATTCCAATAAAGGGAAGAATGTAAATTATCAATCAAAGATAGCGGACAACGTCTATAACCAATCGGCAGACCCAATGGGTTGCGTACAGTCGTTTATAATTATTCAAAACGCATATCTGGTTGCTAGTACTTGGAGTAGTGGAATGTATCAGATTATGGGTGCGTATAACGGATTAGATATAAAGCCATTAGATAGCAACCCTACTACTAAGACCACCCCTCAAGCTACCGCTTATGAAGAATTCATGCCATATTACATCGGTAGAAATGCGGGGTCTCCTAGTAATACTAATCAACTTGATTTTGCACGAAGTTGGAGAAATGAAGACTCCGCTGAAAACAGTAATCCATCACTAATCAAATTCATTGTAGTCACTCAAAAATACACCTTCCATATTATAAACAATAGTGGAGAAGAGGCGATGAGCGCTAAGACCGCCACAGCATTGAATGCTGGTGCTACAATTACAACGCCGATGATACCCGAAATATTAAAGTCTCCTGCTGCCTGCAATTATACTTTCTATCCGACAGCAGCAGATGCTGCAGCTAAAACGAATCCTATTACGACACTGCCACAAGATGATGACGTCTATGTGCGTTATGAGACCAGTAGCAGTGAGATCAATCTTAATGGAGAACTTAAGTATAAGCTTTCAGTAGGTGGGGCACACTATCTTTATGCTGCTGATGCCACAACGATGAGTAGTGCAGCTACCAGTGATGCAACTGACATTTATAGGTGGACGCTTCATGGCGGTGACCCCTATAAATTTACGATAAAGAATGTAGACAATAACCAATTTATCACATACGATGTTTCTGGAGGCGAGGCAGTACCTACACTTTCCGGAACAGGCAGTAACTTCTTCCTTCATCAAAGTTCAAGTGGTAAATACGAACTGGTGGTAATTGATGGCAACTATCCCGATTCTTATTATACCCTTGGTTATGATGGTACACTGAAACTCTATTCTAAAACTAATCATCTATTTGGAGACAATGGAATTCAAACTGTATTTACTGAGATACTTACAGCAATTATCAATCCATTACCCACAGCGAATAATCGAACTTACGATGGTGCGACACAGGATCTTGTTACTGTAACTGATGGAGCGTGCCCGCATGGTACAATCTGGTATAAAGTAGGAACTACAGGTGATTATACGACGACTATTCCCCAAAAGAAATACCCAGGGACGTACAGCGTGTATTATAAGTCAGTAGGTAATGAAGGCTATGAAGACTATGTTGCTGTTGATCCTATCATAGTAACCATCGCCCCAGCCCCAGTAACAGTTACAGCAGAAGACAAAGCGAAGACATATGGTGAAACCGATCCCACACTAACTGCTACCGTCACCGGACTGATTTCTGGAGAGCCAGACATCGTTTATGAAATCAGTCGTACAGCAGGTGAAGATGCTAATAGCTATGACATCATCCCTGCTGGCGATGCTTCGCAAGGAAACTACGCTGTATCTTTTGTGAATGGTACGTTAACGATTAATCCGAAAACAGTTGGCATTACTTGGGGTGAGACAACCTTTTTTTACAACGGAAGTCCTCAGGCTCCTACAGCAACTGCTACAGGTTTAGTGAATAGCGATGAAATTGATGTTACTGTATCAGGCGAGCAAACTGATGTTGGAACAGATTATGTTGCTACAGCCTCAGCCCTCACTGGCACGAAAGCAGGAAACTATGCCTTACCTAGTACCAAAACGACGACGTTCAGCATTGTCAAAGCCGCTATCAGCACATCCATTGTCATGACAGAATGGTCATATGGGGATTATAATGCTTTGACGAATTCTCCGTCGCTTAGTTATAATCCTGAAAATTTAATTGTTACTTATCGATACAAAGTAAAAGGTGCAGACGATGAAACCTATAATGCGACTGTTCCGACTAATGTGGGCACATATACTGTGAAGACCTCGCTGCCAGAGACAGACAACAGCTATGCACAGATACTTACAAAAGATTTCACTATCAGCCAAAAGGCATTGAACAAAGATGATGTGGGAACTCCGGCGGATGGAATCACGATTACTGTGGCGAAGGTAATAACCAATCAAGGAACAGCGCAAGAGTCCATTAGTTATCCAGTTACTGTCACACATAATGTTTATGGAGAACCAACAACTCTAACACCCTATGATGCTGAGCATCCAGAAACCCCATACGACTACACATTGAGTGGAGAACCAAGTGTGAGTGGTTATCGCGTTATTATTACGGCAAAAAAAGAAGGTGGCGTATATACTGGAAATTATACGGGCTTTGCCATAACCGTTTATGCCGATCCAACATTCTATCTGGATGGAGCTACATGGAGTCCAAGTGGGAATGAATATGCTGCAGTGTATTTGGGCTTATCCGATGTGGTGCCAAGTCCTGTTGTGAGTGGAAGTGAGATTAAGGCATATATCGTGAACAAAGTGAACCCGACCATCGGCACGGTCACTGTCTCTCCCGTTGAATACACCAGTGATGATACGACCAACCCACCAACTAAAGCAAATTATATCCCAGAGGGTGTTCCTGTATTGTTATTAAGTAACAATGAAAACCTTACCGGCTTTACGACTTCGCCAACCAATAAGAATACTTCGGACATTACAGCTACTGTTGGATATACCAACCAATTAAGGATAGCACCCGAAGGTGGTGTGTCTGTTAAAGATACTGAGGCCTATATATTCTATAAAGGCGAGTTTGTCCTGACTAAAGAAGGTACGATAAAGAAAGACTATTTCTATCTCTATAATCCGAACTATCAGGCTCAGGCAGAGCCTGGAGGTGGTAGCACCCCAGCACCTCGCAGGTCTCTGCAGATAGTAGTTCAGGATACTGAGACTGGAATAAACCGAATTGTGAGAGGCGAAAACAGGGAAGCACAGAATGCTGTCTGGTTCTCGCTCGATGGCCGTCGCCTCAAAGGTAGGCCGACACAGAAAGGAATATATATTACGAACGGGAAAAAAGTAATTATAAAATAAAGAGATGACACCAAATATGAGTTTCAAACGTTTTACCCAAATTATCTATGTGATGTTGCTGCTCCTCATGTGCGGGGCTAGTGAAGCGTGGGCAGCAGTAGGAAATACAGATATCATCATTCGAGTGATGCCAAGTGGAAAAGAAGGCAAAGGCTCTGTGACAGATGCTACTTATGGTAGTGTGTCTGCCAGTGTGGGGGCTCTGGCTGGTTCTGGGAACAACCAATATTATCCAGTGACGCTGACAGTAACACCCAAGAGTGATTACCAAACCAAGACCGCATTGATTACAGCGGAGAAGATGATTAATCCCGGCAAATTATCTGCACCTCGTCGTGCTCCTGGCACTGGCACTTTAACTGTGACGGGACCTGATGATAATTGGAAAGTAGGTGATGGTTCAACAGGTTATAATTATACATTTAATGTCCCTTCCGGCTTTGATGGTGCTTATGTCACAGTTACCTTTGTGAAAACTTCAGGAGCAGGTGACCCCACTCAAATATCCACCCTTTCAGAGCTTCAAGGTATTAGTTCTAATTCTTCAGGTAGCTATATATTAACTCAAGACATTGACGCTTCTGGATTAACCGCAAGTATAAGCGAGTTCTCTGGTATCCTTGACGGTAATTACCATAAGATTATTAATTTGGACAAGCCGCTGTTTACTACGCTAAATGGCGCTGTTGTGAGGAACATCAATTTGCAAGATGTGAGAATATCGCAAGATGGTCCTGTAGGTGCTATAGCAGGAACGGCAAGTGGCTATAGTCGTATCTATAATTGCGGCATTCTGCCATCAGGTAATAAATATGTTGCAGCATATGAAACATCATATCTGCAAAGTTCTGGGGGAGAGAATAGATATTGTGGAGGATTAATTGGTTGGCTGAAAGACGACTCTCGTGTTATCAATTGCTTTAGCTATGCAAACATCACAGGTGGTACGGATGTTGCTGGTATTGTGGGAAATAATCAAGCAGGATCAACTACTGTCGTTATTAATGAGGGTGGTATTGATTATTATAAACAGTTGCGAACAGCAGTAGTGAACTGTATGTTTTATGGAAACATCACTGGTGGATCAAACCGATACCCTGTATATGGTGGCGCAAAGATGGTTAACAATACTTCTACAGGCATTAACAACTACGACTTCTACCGTGCTGAGGCCAGTGTTGGTACTTTGACCGATTATAATTGTTCCTGGCCAGCCAAGGAGGAATACCTCACAAAATATGAATTCTATCGTAATCTGCTTAATAGCAACCGCGAGCTTTGCGGTTGGTGGGTTGGGGCTCCATCTGCGCCTTCTACGATGTCTACAACTGATGTTCAGGCAGTGGCCAAAGATGCCTCGTTGATGGCAAAGTGGGTTCTCGACACTGAGATAGCACCCTATCCTATTCTGAAAAAGTTTGGAAAATATACTTCACCCGTCAATATTGATGCTAATGCCTCTTGGCGCTTGTCTGCCAATGAGTGGGAAGGTAAGAATTTGGGAACAATAAAAGTCAATATTAATCCCGGTACTTATCCAAACAATTCTAGTCCAGGTGTTAGTGCACAATCAAATGTTGATTTTATCATCACCGATATGGACACCCTACGTGCCGACTATTGCTACCGGAAAATTCAATTGCCATATTACAACACAGTTTTTGGCAATCCTTCAGTAGAAATAGATGCGGCAACAGCAGCAGAAAGAGCTACTCAGTGGGCATCCAAATATGGCGGCAATTATGGTGATTATGTAGTAATCGGTTGGAAGGTCAGCGTAAAAGAAGGCGAGGGAACTGTTGGCGAATTTTCCGAGGATTGGGAGACTGGTTACAACTTCGCAGACCGCAATTGTACAGCCAAAGATGCAAATCGCGTTTTTGCCCAAGGTGGTTACTATTATGTGCCTAACGGGGTGGAAAATATCACCATTACTGCCCAATGGGCCAGTGCTATCTACTTGGATAACATCGGTCGCTATTATGATCGTGTTTCTGTGTCGAGTTTTACTAACAGTAGCGGTGTATTGGTTGGAAGCTCTGCTGTCTCACCATTTGAACCAGCAGGCACTCGTCCAACAACTCTTAGCAATGGAAAAACCGTCCAAGATGGTTCTATTTCAAGTAAGATGCCTAGCAATGGCACTATTTATGGGAATGCTATAGTGTTGGTGGGTAATCACCAGTATTTCACTGGTGGTGCTGATATAGGAAGTTCCTCCAAGGGAGGTACTATTATGAGTGCAGACTTTAACTGTGACGATGAACCTGATTACTGCTTGGAATGGCAGTTAGGAACAAAAACAACCCGCCAAGACATCTGTCCTATTCGTTTCGATTTCCTACCCGTAGCAGAATTGGGTATGGCCTTAAAGGAAGACGGTTCTACGCAATACTACTCCCTCGGCTGCTACCATCCCCTTGGTCATTTTGAAGTTACGGAGACCGCATTGATACATTTTGGCCAGTTTGAATTTAGTAACGCACGTACTGTCAATAGTCCCATCATCCTTAACGGCGGTATTTTTGACCAATACACTAAAGGTACTATTGGAGGAGCTAGTGCAAGCAGTGATAAAATTACCTACATCATTCTTGGTGGCAATGTAAAGATGCCTTCCTTTACCCCAGGCGCACATGTCAATAAAAACTATAGTTATTCAACCCGCCACTGCGCCGTTAACGTGCTTGGTGGTAACATAGATTATCTCTACCTTACAGGTAACTACAATGAAACTATTGCGCCTAACCAAGACAGTCCGCATTGTTATATTGACGGCGGCCGATTGAAACAGGTTGCCGCAGCAGGCAAAGAGGGAATCTATGGTGATGTGTATTTCAAGATAAATCACTCCAAAATTTGGGAGTTTTACGGTGGCAGCACTGTGGACCAAGCCACAGGCAATTATTATACGATAGTAAAAGGTAACATCAATGTCACTATCGATAATAGCATCGTGGACAAATATTGCGGTGGACCCAAGTTCGGTAACATGATTTATGATGAGAATAACTTTGCGAATAACAAGACCATCACCACCAATGCAACCAACACTATCTTTGGGGTCTATTATGGTGGAGGTAATGGTGGAACTAGTTATGTGCAGTATGACAAAACCGACGGTGAACAAACCGTTTCAGATAACTTCAGTTGGAATGGAACAGGAAAATTAAATAGTTACACTCCAGGGAGTTATCGCGATGGGAATGCCAACTATATGGCAGATTACGATATGGAGATTGTTAACACTTCAGCAGGTACTAATCAGAACAAGGCAATTTACCGAACCTACTTCTATGCAGCTCAGTTCTCTGCCACTAACACCGGTTCTATTACCAACAATCTTACTAACTGCACGGTGCTTACTAACTTCTATGGTGGCGGTAACCTCGGCGGTGTCAAGGGTAATGTCACATCATCTTTGGATGGAACGACACACGTTTATGGCTCTGCTTTCGGTGCCGGCTTCTCTGCCAGTGTGCCCGATGTGACTATTCACGCAAAAGACAAAACAGCCCCAACCATCAATGTTAACACTGGTATTATTACTCCACAGTCGGATGGTAGAAGTACTACGTACACATGGTGTTACAAAAATACCGCTACTGGTGAGGTTGTCCCTTCTGGTGTGGAGATCCCCGCTAATGTAGGTACTGGGAAGCCCGATTTTACATACAATAATAAGAATTATTATTATACCGAAGTGCCTCTTGAAAACCTCGGTGCCGTGAGCGGAGCTGTCTCTCTCACGATTAAGGGAAATAGTAGAATAGATAACAACGTCTATGGAGGCGGTGATGCGAGTGCTGTTATCAATACCACCACCCCTACCAAAGCTTCCACTACTGTAAATATTATGGAAAATGCCATTATCAATGGCGATGTCTTCGGTGGCGGAAACCAGGGTGAAGTCAGTGGCACTGCGAAGGTAAATGTTATGTATACTGAAACCACACCATAAGATGTGTGATGTAAGATGTATGATGTAAGAAGTAAGAACGAAAGGGTATGGTAACATATATGAATATGAGATATAGTAAAATATATGCTTTGTTACTGGCAGCGATGGTGACCGCAGGTGTGGCTATGACTCAGGACGCTGCGGCGCAGACATCGACGGGAGTTACGATTAAGGGCTCTGTCTATGGTGGTGGTAATGCTGCTGACGTTAAAGTCAATACCGTAGTGAACATCGGTGGTGGCAATGTGCAAGGTAACGTCTATGGTGGCGGTAAGATAGGTGATGTGGGCACACATGCACAGATTCCTGGTGATAATATCGGTAATTATACCTGGACTGATAATACTGGCGTTTGCAATGTTAATATCATTAGTGGTACGATAGGTCCTAATGGTGATACGGCATCCGATGATGATCATGGTAATGTGTTCGGAGGTGGTAAGGGCGTCAATACGACATTCTGGTGTGAGAAAGCCATGGTGTACAGCACAAATGTCACTATCAATAATGGTACGGTGAAAGGTTCTGTCTTTGGCGGTGGTGAGGTCGGCCGAGTGGAAACCGATGCTGTGGTGAAGATTGGAGATGGAGAAGGTGTGGCACCAGGTGGTACCGCCACCAGTGCACCACAAATCAAAGGCAGTGTGTTTGGTGCCGGTAAGGGTTTAAAAACACATGGTTACTCAGCATTGGTACGTGGCAACGTTACTCTCACCATCGAGGGTAATGCAAAGATATTTGAAAGTGTCTATGGTGGTGGCGAATTAGCTTCGGTGGGCAAGCATAAAGTGAAGACGAGTAATGATCCTCTCACACCTACTGATGCACCTGCTGACTTGCCCGTGGGAATGCCATATACACTGGATGGTACAAACGTGGGAGAATGTACTGTCAATGTCCAGGGCTATGCCGAAATCACAAACAACGTCTTTGGTGCCGGTCAGGGTGTCGGTGCTGCTGATTATAATTATGATAGCTCGTTCCAGCGTATGGGCATGAATGGTTGGGAAGGCCTTAGTGAAGAGGATTATTCTACATTCCTCCAAACCCTGGCTTTAACCACCGATACTGATGTAAACATTGGCGGAAACGCAAAGGTCAAGAAGTCCGTCTATGGTGGTAGTGAGAATGGTTTTGTACAGTACGATACTGATGTGTCGATTCAAGGCAGCTGTGAGATTGGTACATCAGGTACGACCACGTATGGTAACGTCTTTGGCGGCGGTAAGGGCCTTGCGGAATTTGCCGAAGCCGGAAATGTGAAAGGCAACACCGAGGTTGCTATCAGTGGCGGTACTGCATATGGTAACGTCTATGGTGGCGGTGAGCGAGGTGTTGTCAAGGAGAATGTGACAGTCAATGTTACGGGCGGTACTGTGACCAATGATGTCTATGGCGGCGGCGCTTTGGCTGATACCAATACTGCCAACTGGAATCCTACAGGTGGTACTGGAGGAACAGGAGATTGGGCTGATGCCACGAATAAGTCTGCACTTCATACAACTACTGTCAATCTGACGGGTGGTACCATTGGTAATGGCTACGGTGGTGGTTTGGGTAATGCTACAACACCTGCGTCTGTCTGGGGTGACGTGACTGTGACCGTCAATGGTACAGCCTTTACGATAGCTAATGATTCATATACCGAAGAAAGCAAGACAATTTATGTTCCTAAGTCAGGTCGTGTGTTTGGTTGTAACAACATCAATGGATCACCTAAGGGAGACGTTACTGTTCGTGTCAAGAAGACTGTGGCAGGTAATGTGACGAGGACAGCAAACACAGATTTGGATAGCGAAGACGAAACAAAACATACCTACGAGATTGCTGCCGTGTATGGTGGCGGTAATGAGGCTCCGTACGAGCCAGTGAAGGTTGAGACGGAATCAACGACGGACGAGAATTTTGACAATGATGACACCAAGGCATCGACGAATGTCATCATTGAAGGCTGTGCGGATACCAGTATTGAGACGGTCTATGGTGGTGGTAATGCAGCATCAACGCCATCGACAAAGGTAACCATTCAAGGTGCCTACGAGATTGGTGAAGTGTTTGGTGGCGGTAATGGTAAGGACAAAATCAAACACGGCGACAGTTGGGACGACAACGAAGGTGCTCATGTAGGATTTAGAGCTTATGCAAAGGATGCAACCCCAGAGCAAAAGACAAATGCCAAATACGGTTCTGGACAGGCTCGTGTAAATATCTATGGTGGTAAGATTCATGCTGTCTATGGTGGTAGTAATACGTTGGGTAATGTCCGTAGGGTGGCTGTCGCTATGCTCGACCAACTGTCAACAGAAGACTGTGCGATTGCGGTTGATGAGGCCTATGGCGGTGGTAAGAGCGCAAATATGGATGGTAAGGCTATCCTGAATCTGGGATGTATTCCTGGTTTGACGAATGTTTATGGTGGTGCGCGTGCTGCTACGGTGAATAATGACGTGGTGCTGAACATCACCAATGGTACTTATACGAATGTGTTCGGTGGTAACAACGAGAGTGGTGCAATCAACGGCAGTATTACGGTAAATGTTGAGGAGACAGGTTGTCGTCCTATTCATATTACAAACTTGTATGGTGGTGGTAATCGGGCTGCTTATCCTGGAACAGGTGCCACTGTGGCTGATGCCAATAAGAAGATTACGGTCAACGTGAAGTCGTGCACCAGCATTGGCAATGTCTTTGGCGGTGGTCTGGGTAATACGGCTATTGTGACGGGTACCACAGAGGTAAATATCAATCAGATAAAAGGCAAGTTCTCTAAGACAAGTACAGGATATACGCAGAATATATATGGTGATGAAGAAGTGGAAGGCCTTGGTACTATCGGCAACGTCTATGGCGGTGGTAGTGAAGGTAAAGTTGTTGGCAACACTTATGTGAATATTGGAACTAAAGCTACAGTGAAGTATGAGACGGGCACTGATACTACGACAGATAACAATGTGCTTGGCGTCAATATCACAGGTAGTGTCTATGGTGGTGGTCTTTCGGCTAATGTGGAAGGAAGCAGTACGGTGAAGATTGGCACTGTTGAATTGACAGACCAAAACGCAACTGGAGTAAAAATTGCCAAGGATGTGTTTGGCGGTGGTGAAGGTTCGACGACCAATGTCTCTGGTGATGTAACAGTGGAAATTGGTAAGGACAATGGTGACAATACATTTACTGGTGACGCATATATCGGTACTGATACGTATGCAGGCTCTGTTTATGGCGGTTCAGCTTATGGTAGTGTTAATACGCAGGCTGTACCAGCCTCTGGTAGTAATCCCGCAACCGCTGCTTCAGGAGAAGTCACGGTCAAGCTGCATAAAGGTAACGTGAAAGGTGCCGTCTATGGTGGCGGCATGGGTAAAGAGCCCACTGGTGCCAGTACTAATGATGGTATCGAGGCTAAGGTGTTCGGCAATTCTGAGGTGACTTTGTACGGTGATGTGGTTACAGGAGGTTTATTTGGCGGCTGTAACCTAAATGGTAGGATGTTTGGTACTGCTACGCTGAATCTCTTTGGCGGAACGGTAGGCACAGCTTATGGCGAAAATCCAACTATTCCAGATAAGGTGTTTGGAGGTGGTTTTGGTTCGTTGACTACTGTAGACGGCAAGATTGAAGTGAATGTCGGAACAGAAGCAAAGCCTGGCACCTGCACGATTTATGGTAATGTTTATGGTGGCTCGATGTCGGGTAGCACCAATGCCATTGATGTCAACCTCTATGGTGGTACCATCTATGGTAACGTCTTTGGTGGCGGTTATCAGACGGCTGACGGCAAGACGGCTGCAACCGATGTTAATGTGAAGCTTGACGGTACGACGTTTGCAAGCCTCTATAATGGAACTGGTGTTAATGCTGTGCCTTTGACGGGCCAGATATTCGGTTGTAACAACCTGCAAGGTTCTCCTACGGGTAGCGTTGAGGTACATGTCTACAAGACGGAGCCACGTGAAGGACAGGCTGCTACTGAGTATGACTTGCAGGCTGTGTATGGCGGTGGAAATCTGGCTCCATATAAACCAGCAGATGCTTTGTTAACGAATAACGAAACTAACAAAGATAAGATCGAAGCTGCTCATACCAATGTGATTATCGAAGGTTGTGGTGTCAGCAGTATCAAAGAGGTCTATGGTGGCGGTAATGCAGCGCCGGTGCCTGCAACAGAAGTGCAGATTATTGGAGCAAAGAAAATCTTCAATGTGTTTGGTGGCGGTAATGGTTCATCTTCTGCCGCTGATGTCGGTATCCTTGATGCTACAGCGTATGCAGCAAATAAACAGAACGGAATTTATGGCTCTGGTAAGGCTTTGACAAAGTTGTTTGGTGGTACGATTACCAATGTATATGGCGGTAGCAATACGACTGGTAACGTTCGTGGTGATGCTTCGGTAGAAAAGAAGACGAGTAATGATTGTCCGCTTCAAGTAGACAACATCTATGGTGCTGGTCAGAATGCAAGCATGGATGGCGACGTGAATATCATACTGGAATGTATGCCAGAGGACTTTGTTGACGAGGTGTTTGGTGGTGCAAACTATGCCGACATCAAAGGCAACGTCAGCCTGACGGTGACCAGCGGAAAGTTCGGTCGTGTATTCGGAGGTAACAATTCGGGTGGTAATATCAGTGGCTCTATAACAGTGAACGTTTCAGAAGATGGCTGTAAACCGCTGATTATTGGTGAGCTCTATGGCGGCGGTAAGGATGCTCCTTATTCTATCTATGGATGTAAGGAGGGCACGGAAACCTTAACTAATGGTAAGAAAAAATGGGAACCCAACAGGTCTGCGACGACAACAACACCGCTGCTTTTTAATCAAGAAGCAAAGGGGCGTGCAGCCGTAGAGGTAAATGTCTATTCATGTACTTCCATCGGTAAGATATTTGGTGGCGGTTTGGGTGAACCTGCTGAGGTGATTGGCAATACACGTGTATGGATTAATATGTGGCAGGGCCTTATCAATGGAGAAAAGCGCGTTGATAGTCAGAATAATCCGATAATCGGAAAGATTGGTCAAGTATTCGGTGGCGGTAATGCAGGTAAGGTCACAGGTTATCCTACGATTGATATTGGTACTGCAACTGTCTATAAAGATGAAATAACGGACGAGGTTTGCGGTGTGAGGATTTTGCCTGCTACTGCTGGGGAAGAAGTATATATCGATCCTATCAGTGGTGCATATATTGCGATTACCGAAGCAGGTGTCTATGGCGGTGGCTTATCGGCGGAAGTGGATGGCAGTACAACGGTGAACATCGGTACGGCAGACCAGAACTTGGGCACTATTATCGCTGGTAATATCTATGGTGGTGGTAAATTAGGTGATGTCACTGGTAATACGGAGGTGAATATTGCTGCTAAGAAATCTGGTGACACCTATACAGCCACGACATTTGCAAAAGGAAATCTAACCATCACAGGTGATGTCTTTGGTGCAGGCCAAGGAAAGGATGAAGGTGATGATGCTATAACCTCTGCTTTGGTGAAAGGCAATAGTACCATCAACATGGGTAACGGTACAGTGAAGGGTAATATCTACGGTGGCGGCGAGTTGGCCAGCGTTGGTGATACTAATAGTGGTGGCTTGACCACAATCAATATCATTGGTGGAACCGTTGGTGACGAGAGCGAATATGTTTATGATCCTAATGATGCTACCAAGGCATTATTGCCAAATACCGTGTTTGATTCAGACAATCGTGTGTCGCATACCAACGGTGGTAATGTGTTTGCCGGAGGTAAGGGTAAATACACGACAAGTGTTGATGACTGGACGAAGCTTGGTAATGTGAAGAGTACGAAGCTGACCGTTAGCGGTGGTACCATCATGAGTAACGTCTATGGTGGTGGTGAGCTTGGAGCTGTGACGGGTAGTCATACTGATACAAACAATAAAGTCTGGGCTACTGAGATTAGCATCACTAACGGTACCATCGGTACTGAGATTAAGAACGGTGAGACTTTGGAATACACCTTCGGTAGCGTCTATGGCGGCGGCATGGGTGACGAGACTCATGGCGGTGGTGATGTCAATCATGCAAGCAACGCCAATACCTATGTCAGCATGACTGGTGGTGTCGTCAAGGCCAGCGTCTATGGCGGCGGCGAGTTAGCTCAGGTATATGGCAGCACAGATGTGCAGGTCAGCGGCGGTGAGATTGGTCACACCAAAGTTGGCGATAAGCAGTTTGGCGGTGCCACGATGGGTAATGTCTATGGCGGCGGTAAGGGTAGCCTGACAAAATGGGATGCCGGTCTGATCAAGGGTAATACCAAGGTGACCATCAATCCGGGTTCTAATGGCGAGCCAAAGATATACCATAATATATATGGTGGTGGTGCATACGGTTCTGTGGGTACGATTATGACTGGTAGTGCAACATACGTTCCAGGAAAAGAGTCTGTCTCGAATATGCCTACCTCATGGGTAAGGAAAACTGGAAATACAGGCGTTAATACCGGTACGGCCGAAGTCTATGTCTATGGCGGAACCATTGGCGTGGATGGTAAGGAGAACGGTATGGTATTTGCTTCATCACGAGGTGATGTGGCAACTCCCGGTACCGAAGATGGTGTTGACCCGAACGACCGCTTGGCATGGGTATATGACACGAAACTGGTGGTTGGTGGTGCCAACAAATCCCCAATTATCAAGGGTTCTGTCTATGGTAGTGGTGAGAATGGTCACGTATTCACAGCTACGGATATTGAGATACATAATGGTACTATAGGTGTGACTGAAAGCGATGCCTTAGGTGGAGCTAATTACCGTTTGCGTGGTAACGTCTATGGTGGCGGTTGCGGTGAGGATACCTTTACAGAGGGTACAGAGGAGAAATTCAACCCGTTGGCTGGTATCGTGCTCGGAACGACCTCGGTCTCTATCGATGGTGGTACCGTTGTGCATAATGTCTATGGTGCCGGTGCCTTAGGTTCAGTTGGCGGTAAGACTACTGTTACGATTAGTGATGATGCTGTCATCGGTGTTAATGGTGGTACCGGCGGTAATGTGTTCGGTGCCGCACGTGGTAAGGAGGGCATCACCATTGCCGGCTCTAATCTGGCCAATGTCCTTGAGACTGAGGTGAACATTAATTCTCACTCTACGGATAATACTAAGACTGGCGCACGAGTCTATGGTAGTGTCTATGGTGGTGGTGAGGCCGGTTATGTCAAGCAGGGTGTGGTTGTCAATATGAATGGCGGTGTCGTTAGCAAGGATGTTTATGGCGGCGGTGCTTTGGCCGATACACAGACTGACAACTGGAATTTCACCAGTAAGACGTGGGCAGCGAACAAAACATCTGCAAGCAGTACCACAGCTGTTAACCTCTATGGTGGTCAAATTGGCGGTGATGCCTATGGTGGTGGACTTGGAAGACTGGCGTCTGGTACGGAAGGTCAGACTGACTATGTGTCATCTGTTGAGGCTAAGGTTTATGGTGATGTCACTGTGAAACTTGGTAAGGACGATCGTAGTGTTGCTACAGCCTTCAATGTTGTGAAATACAACACGGAAGGTCATGTCGGCGTGGTGAAGAGCGGTCGTGTATTTGGTTGTAATAATCTGAACGGTTCGCCGCAGGGTGGTGTGACTGTGAAAGTCAACAAGACAGAAGAAGGTAATACTCCAAAGACAGCCTCAGGTAAATTGAAGAGTGAAACTGCTTCAGATCATACTTATCATGTTGCAGCAGTCTATGGTGGTGGTAACTTGGCTGGCAAAACTGTCGGGGCCAAGACCAACGTCATCATCAACGGTTGTGATGTCAGTATCCGACAAGTCTATGGTGGCGGTAATGCTGCCAGGGTACCCGGAACTAATGTCCTTGTGAATGGTGCTTACGAAATTGAACAGGTATTTGGTGGTGGTAACGGTAAGGATGACTACACACTTGACGGTGGTGCTCACTGGACAGAGAACCCCGGTGCTGATGTCGATGGTTACACGAATACACTGTTGCGAGGTGGTCTTATCCATGAGGCTTATGGTGGAAGTAATGAGAAGGGAACCATTACCGGAAGTGTTTCCATTAACACGAGTGATGATCGTCCTGAAGGTTGTGATTGTGAACTGGACGTAGAGAAATTGGTGGGTGCCGGTAAGAATGCTGATGTGAATGGCGACCTGATAATGATCTTAGGCTGTAAGCCTCAAACCAAGACTCCACTAGTATTCGGTGGCGCCGATAACGCAAATGTCAATGGTAATGTGGAACTGACCATTACCAGTGGAACGTTTGGTAAGGTGTTTGGTGGTAATAACTTAGGTGGCGTTATCAAGGGACATATCATACTGAATATCGAAGAGACAGGATGTAATCCAATCAAGATTGATGAGCTTTATCTGGGTGGCAACCAAGCTGCATATTCGATATATGGATACTATAATGCAGGTAATGAAGCAAATCCTGACATACGACCAAGGACGGCTGCTATGTATGCCATTACTGATCCTAATGCTGAAGGATACAAAGCACCAGTTGCAAATCCCGCTGCTGATGCTACCCATTCCTTCCCCTACGCTCAGCCTGTACTGAACGTCATTTCTTGTACCAGCATTGGCAAAGTGTTCGGTGGTGGCTACGGTGCCGGTGCCGCCATGCATGCCGATCCAACGGTGAATATTAATATGATTCCAGGTGCACATAAGACTAGTGAACACCAACTTGGCACGATTGGCGATGTGTTTGGTGGTGGTAATGAAGCTATTGTCATTGGTAATACTACCGTTAATATAGGTACAGCTGAAACTGTTACCCTGACATCGGTTGACGATGATCCGGCAACGACAGGCTATAATGAGAAAACACCGTTTGTTGAAGGTGCCCGTATCGTAGGTGATGTCTTTGGCGGCGGTAACAAGGCAAACGTTACAGGAAATACCCATGTGAATATCTGTACCAAGGAGGTTACCAATAGTGATAACACTACCTCATGGCAAAAAGTAACATATGGAACCGGTCTTGCTGGTGTTTCCATTGATAAGAAAGCCGATAATTCCGGTGGTAGCGTCTATGGTGGTGGCTGTTCGGCCGATGTGCTTGGCAATACCTTTGTCAGGGTGAGCGGTGGCTATATCTTTAATGGTGTCTTTGGTGGTGGCTATGCCGGTAATGTGGGTACATTTGACCAAAGAGACAAGACCTTAACTACTGATAACTTTGACCATTCAACACATAGCAACGTATGTATTGGTAAACCTACCCATTGCGCAGAAGGTACTGGTAAATGTACGGTTGTTGTCGATGGTGGTCAGATTGGTCCTATAGAAGTGGCAACGCTGGGTATGAATAGGAAAGATGCGAATAACAAATACTACGATCCAGTCCCACAAGGTTGGGTATGGGGTGGAGGCCAAGGTCTCATAGAAGACCCTGAGAAGCATCCTGATACGCACTTCAAGTCCTACGTAGGAAGTACTGATGTGACTATCGGCGGTGATGCCTTTGTCCTGGAATCCATCATCGGCGGTGGTGAGTTCGGACGTGTGCTTGGCAGTACAAAGGTGACAATTGAGGGCAAATGTCAGATTGGTGTAGGTAATGGTATGGTTGAGAACGGCAAGCCCAAGCGCTATGCTGAAGACGATTTCATTAATCCTGCCACTGCTACGGCAGATGAGATCAATACCATAGCAGAACATATGCCCGAATGTTCACACTTCCCCTACGGACGAGATACGAACACCGACGGGGAGCGTGATGAATTCTTGCCCTACGACCCATATTATGAGAAATATCCTGACTATGTAAATGCTCACAAAGACTTTGGTCCTGCCAGCACTGAGAAACCTTCAGATGGTAAGACGTGGATTGGCTGTGTGTTTGGTGGCGGATCTGGCTACATGCCCTATCTGAAAAAGGATAATAATGGCAATCCCATCGGCTACGACTGGTGTCGTTCGGCAGGCTTGGTGGAAGGTAATTCCGAGGTGATTATTACTGGCGGACATATCCTGACGAATGTTTATGGTGCCAATGAGATTACCGATGTAAAGGGTAAATCTATCGTGAAGATGACAGGCGGTACGATTGGCAAGCCACGTTCCCAGTCGCAGATTCTCGAACATCCTCTTGCCTGTAACCTTTTCGGTGCCGGTAAGGGTGATGAGCGTTCCCACTTCTATCAGTACACGAATGTAAATAGCGTTGAGGTTGAAGTGTCGGGTGGCATCATTTATGGTTCTGTGTTCGGTGGCTCTGAGGATGGTCACGTTATAGGTGATGTAAAAGTGGACATCAAGCCTGGTGCCGTCATCGGCACCTGGGGAACCAGCTATATGGACGGTAATGTCTTCGGTGGTGGCCGTGGCTTCTCCGGCAACATCCTTACGGCTGGTAATGTCGGTGGCAATGTCACTTTGAATATCGAAGGTGGCACCATACTTGGTTCTGTGTTCGGTGGTGGCCGATTGGGTTCTGTGGGTACACATCTTGTGTCGACAACTGATACCGATTATGGCAAGCTGATAACAGAAGAACCCACCAAGCACGGTAACATCTCGATTAACATCAGTGGCGGTACCATTGGTAACAAATACGAATACGTGTATGTGCCAGATGCTGGTGACGACCGTGTTGATACAGAGGACAAATTGAATACATGGAAGAGTAATCACAAAATTACCGAAACCGAGTACTCTCTTTATGGAACAGGCTACAGGTTGAAACATACCAAGGGTGGTAATGTCTTTGCCGGCGGTATGGGACGTTTCACCAAGCTGGATGGTACGGTTATTGACAAATGGGCAGACTTCGGTAAGGTTAGAAGCACCAAATTGACCATCAGTGGCGGTACCATTAAGAGCAGTGTCTATGGTGGCGGTGAGATAGGTAAGGTAGGTGAGGTTGACGGTAGTACCGAAGTCATCGTCAAGGCTGGTACTGGTACTACGCTCCCCACGATCGGTACTGAAATACAGGACGACAACATAACCGAATACAGTTTCGGCAGTGTCTTTGGCGGTGGCTATGGTAGTGAAATTGAAATACTGACAGATGGTAAGGAGAACGAAGACGATACACCTAAGTTGGTTGCTGGTTTCGTTACGGGTGATACTAAGGTCTCTATTGAAGGCGGTGCTGTGAAGGGTAGTGTCTTTGGTGGTGGCGAAATGGCCAGCGTCAAGGGTGATACTCATGTCAGTGTCAGTGGTGGTTCTATTGGCATTGACAAGAAAGATATTACTGTTGATGATAATAAGACGTGGCTATATTATGGTGGAGCCTCAATGGGTAACGTCTATGGTGGTGGCTCTGGTCTTCGCAGCATTGTTCGTGCCGGTCGTGTCTTGGGAAATACTGAAGTGACCATCAGTGGCGATTCAAGAATATACCATAATGTATATGGTGGCGGTGCGTATGGTACGGTAGGAGACTTTGAGTATGCCTACGTCTACAATGCTCCAGGATTTGATGGTATCAAGAAAGTATCAGCCTTGAAGAAACTGAATTCTGGTGGTAAGACTGAGGTAAAAATTACTGGTGGTACCATTGGTATTGACGGTCGCGAGAACGGTATGGTCTTCGGCTCGTCACGTGGTGACGTTGATAAGCCGGGTGAGCGTGACGACCTTCTGGCATGGGTTAACGATACGTATGTCACTATTGGTGATGGCACAAACAGACCTCAGATTATGGGTTCTGTTTATGGTAGTGGCGAGAACGGCCATACTTTCAACAACGCTGTAGTGACCGTCAATGCTGGTACTATAGGTATTGAGAGTACTGATGATAAGTATACGGTTGTCTCTAATGGTACGCGATACTCCGGTGCCGATTATCCCTATCGTGGTAATGTCTATGGCGGTGGTTGTGGTACTGACACCTATACCAAGAATGGTAAGAAGTATTATAACCCCTTGGCTGGTATCGTGAAAGGCAATACGACCGTGACCATTAATGGCGGCCATGTGGTACGTAACGTCTATGGTGCCGGTGCTATGGGCTCAGTGGGAACATTGGCTGATGGATTATTGGACGAGACTACCCACATGGTAAAAGACAGCTACAAGAATGCTGATCTGGACAACGGTTTTGCCCTTAGTTGGCCTTATAAGTTGAAATATGAAGACAATACCGGTGAAACAACCGTTAAAATCCTTGGTGGAAAAATTGGTGTTGCAGGTGAGACCAGCGACAAGAACAAGAACGGTGACGTCTATGGTGCTGCTCGTGGTGAAGCTGGCGACCGATACGAGATGGCCATGTTAGGTAATGTCGGAACAACCAATGTCACGATTGGTACTCAGGACTCAAGTGACGGACCACAGATCAATGGTTCTGTCTATGGCGGTGCCGAGAATGGTCACGTCAATGAGGATACCGATGTGAAGATATATAGTGGTAATATCGCCCATAGCGTCTTCGGTGGCGGTAAAGGTATGGGTAAATATACAGCAAATTTGGAAGATCTGAATCACCCTGGTACTTATTATCCGGCCGAAATTTACAGTATGACGGCTGGTAAGGTGTATGGTAATACATCTGTTAAGATGTTCGGCGGTAAGGTTGGTTATAACGTTTATGGCGGTGGTGATATGGGCTCGGTTGGTAAAGGTAACTATGTCGGCTATGGCGAGACGCAGAAAGGTAATTTATGGGATAACACCAGTGAAGATAGTAAGGCCTTCTTAAGCAGTGGTGTCACCCACGTGACGATTACTGGCGGTGAAATTGGTCAGGCTACTGTTAACGATGGCGACCTGCCTATGGGTAACGTCTTTGGCGGCTGTCGAGGTGAGGCATCGCCAAATGTAAACCTGAAACTTGAGCAACCTTATCTCATTTACCCAGTGTTCTATATGGGCTATATTAATGAGTCTGATGTAAAGATAGGTGAAAGTAATGGACCTACTATCAAGGGCTCTGTCTATGGCGGTGGTCAGGATGGTCATGTAAGTCGCAGTACGCATGTCACTATCAACAAGGGTGAGATAGGCACGGCATATAGTGATACTGACACTTATTGGAAACACCGAGGTAATGTGTACGGCTCTGGTTCTGGTCTTGGTAAATATAAGCAAGAAACAAGTTATTATCGTAGTTCTTCTTCTGGTTCTGTCATACATAACACCATGGTTGACATTGAGGGTGGTACGATTCACCAGAATGTCTATGGTGGTGGTGCGCTGTCCAGTGTCGGACCTCTAAAGATAGGTCAGGAGGCTGATGCAACCAAAGATCAGTCGTTGTGTCAGGTGAATGTGAGGGGCGGCACCATCGAGGGTGACGTGAATGGTGCTAGCCGTGGTGACCTGGATGCGGATAAAGAGCTATTCGCTACGTGTCTTTGGTCGGAAGTCAACATCAAGCCGGGGGCTACTGTTAAGGGTAACGTCTTTGGTGGCGGTGAGGCTGGTGTCTTGAAACATGATGCCGTGGTCAACGTCACTGGTGGCACGATGGAGCAGGATGTCTATGGCGGTGGCGATATGGCCGACGTAAACGGTAACACATCCGTATATCTGACGGGTGGTAAAATTACCGGTGCCGCATATGGTGGTGGCCGAGGCCGTAGTGGCGTGGCTGCCAGTGTGGGTGGCGATGCTTTGGTCGACTTGAACAAAGATGTGACTACTAAGGGATGTGTTGTTGACCGTATCTTCGGCTGTAACAACGTGAACGGTTCACCGAAGGGTCATGTCACCGTGCACGTCCATGCTACTCAGAATGAAGATAAGAATACTATCAGCGAGAAGTATGATGATGAAGACAAGCATCCTGAGCCTTTCGACATGTCTGCCGTATTTGGTGGTGGTAATAGGGCCGACTATGTACCTACAAATCAGCAGGACTACGCAGAGGTGATTATCGAGGGCTGTGATCTGACCAGTATCAAGGAGGTGTATGGTGGTGGTTATGGTGCTGCTACACCGGCTACGACGGTACGCATCAGGGGTACCAAACTGATTGAAAACGTCTTTGGTGGCGGTTATGGTGATGGTAATCATACTGATAGCAAAGCCGCCGACTATAACCCCGGTGCTAATGTTGGCTACCGTACGAATCCCAAGGAACAATATGGTACTGGTAAGGCAACTGTCGAGTTGATGGCTGGTAGGGTGAACTACGTCTATGGTGGTAGTAACTCGAAAGGCGATATTCGTGAAGGATCTTCATTGACGAATGTTCCCAAACCAGATCCTACTCCTGCAGGTTGTTGTGATAAATTGGAAGTTCAGCAACTCTATGGCGGTGGTAAGAATGCCTTGCAGGAAGGTGGAACTGAAATCGTGATGGGCTGTATGCCTGACGACTGGATTGAGGAAATCTATGCCGGTGCCCAAAATGCTGACGTAGGTGGTAACGTGAACCTGACGATTACCAGCGGTAAATTCAGACGCGTGTTCGGTGGTAATAAGCAAGGTGGTAAACTGCAAGGCAGTATCACCGTCAACATCGAGGAGAATCCAAAATGTGATGTGCCAATTATTATCGGCGAACTCTATGGCGGTGGTAACTTGGCCCCATACTCTATCTATGGCTACAACGATGATGGCACACCTAAGACTTCGGGCAAACAGATATATAGAGATCCTGATGTCAACGTCCGTGCATTTACCAGTATCGGCAACATCTTCGGTGGTGGCTATGGTGCAAATGCTGTCATGGTGGCTAATCCTGAGGTTCATATCGACGAGGTAGAAGGTGGTAGAGAGTATCCTGGAGAACAGATAACACTGAAAGATATCAATAATAATGAATCGACAGTAACGCTCTATCCTCGTTTGGCAACTGCCAAGATGGGTGTCATTGGTGATGTCTTCGGTGGCGGTAATGCTGCCAAAGTGATAGGTAGTACCCATGTGTATGTGGCCACAGAGGAAGAGGTTAATATGCACGTGCTGAATGGTCAGGGCAATGCTGTGTTAGACAGCGAGGGTAAACCGACCTATGAAAAGAAGAAGGTGCTTGGTGCCGACATCCGTGGCAACGTCTATGGTGGTGGTAACAATGCTGAGGTAACAGGACAGACGAATGTCCAAATTGGTAATAGGAAGGTTACAGAGCAGTCTGCACCTTCAGCTCCCGATCCGGAACCATGAGAATAGTCGTCTCGATACTAACGTGGCTTTGGGTACTTAACATGAGTGCTCAAAGCCATGTTGTGTCTAACGATACTGTTGTGTCTGCCGACTCAGTGGTAACTGCCGAAGACTTTGTGGCGGTGACGGCGGATGGGCAGGAGATGCGGCTCTACGATTTGCCTAAGGGCAGGTTGACAGTGCTGATGTTCTTCGACTCCGACTGTGGTGCCTGTCGTCGGGCGCTGTTCGGACTGAAGCATTCGTCACTGGTGAAACAGCTGATCAGCGAGGAGGTGCTGCAAGTGCTGACGGTGCATGTAGGCTACGAAGAACGGCTATGGCGCGAGATGTTAGGCGACATGCCGGAGACATGGGTGAAGACGACGCAAAAGACGGACATGCGTGACAGCAAGTGCTACGACCTGTCGGACTTGCCTGCCCTCTATCTGTTGGATGCCGACAGGAAGATCATGGTGAGGGCGTCTTATGCCGAGCAACTGATAGAGGTCTTGCAGAAGTTATGGTAGTGCATCCGCTATATACTGATATCCCAAAGCCGGAGCGGTTCACGTATCCTTTTGCTTACGAACCGCATCCGCTATGTCAATTGGCTGCACAGGAGGTGCAACAGTATATTGCGACACATCCTGATATCAAGGCGGATGCCGACAAAGGCAAGATGTTCGGGGTCATGGTGGTGGAGATGGATGATGGAAGAGGGAAGATGGAAGAGGGAAGAAGGAAGATGGAAGAGGAGAGAGGGATGACGGATGATGGAAGAGGGAAGGGGAGGCTGGGATTCCTGGCTGCGTATAGCGGCTTGTTGGCGGGACGCAATGATTGGGAGTATTTTGTGCCTCCCGTCTATGACGCGCAGCAGCCTGACGGCTATTTTAAAACCAGGGAGCGTGAGATCTCTCAAACCTCGGCCATCAGCCCTCAGACATCTAAGGAAATGTCGCAAGACCTCCAGCTTTGGCTGTTCCATCAGTATCAGCTGTTGAATGCGAGGGGGAAAATAAAGGATTTGGTGGATATCTGGCAGTCATATTATAATAAGGAGAAACTGCGTCGGAAATTTCCGCTACCTCCTGGCGGTACGGGTGACTGTTGTGCGCCGAAGCTGTTACAGTATGCTTACCAGCAGGGAATGAAGCCGGTATGTATGGCAGAATTCTGGTGGGGACAGTCCACGAAGGAGGAGCTGCGCCAGCATCTGAACTACTATCCTGCCTGTCGGGGTAAGTGTAAACCCATCCTCACGTGGATGTTGCAGGGTTTGGATGTTGACCCTGATCCGGAGTCGCTTGGTTTTGCGCATTTGAATGTTCCCGTCGTCTATGAGGATGAGTGGCTGTTGGTGGTCGATAAACCCAGCGGTATATTGTCGGTGCCGGGGCGTATTGAGCAGTATAGCGTTGAGACGGTGATGCAAGAGCGTTATCCAGGCAGTGTGATAGCCCATCGGTTGGATATGGGAACCAGCGGACTACTCATTGTCGCCAAGACGCAAGAGGTTTACAGACCTCTGCAGGAGCAGTTCGTCAAGCATCAGGTAAAAAAGAAATATGTGGCGATGGTAGAGGGAAGAGGGAAGAGGGAAGATGGAAGAAGAAAGAAGGAAGAGGGAAGAGGTACTATCTCGCTACCTATGCGACCGGATCCGATGAACCGTCCGAGACAGGTGGTGGATATGGAACATGGCAAGCGGGCGGTGACAGATTACGAGTTCATCAGTCCTAATATTGTAGCCCTCTATCCGCAAACGGGGCGTACCCACCAGTTGCGCATCCATTGTGCACATCCCGACGGTCTGGGACGACCTATCGTGGGCGACGAACTATACGGAACGAAGGGGGAACGACTGATGCTCCACGCCTCAGAGATATGGTTTCATCACCCCATCACAGGTCGGGATATGCACCTCGTCTCACCACCCCCGTTTACTCTCTCTGAGCATATTATCTATAAACAATAAACACTAAACTCTAAACAAAATAATTATGGTAAAGCACATTATTCTCTGGACACTGAATCCAGAACTCTCGGAAGAAGAGAAGAAGGCCGTTAAGGCGGGTATTAAGGCAGGTTTGGAAGGCTTGGTGGGCAAGGTCCCTGGACTTATCGACGTTAAAGTGCATGTTGACGGTCGCCTGGCATCGTCGAATGCCGACGTGATGCTCGACAGTACGTTGGAGAGCGAAGAGGCGCTGAAGGGCTATGCCGTTCACCCGGAACACGTAGCCGTAGCGAATGGTAAGGTTCGCCCCTATACCGTACTGCGCTCGTGCCTCGACTTCGAGATTTAAGTAGCGGACGGGACTATTTCGGAGGAAAGAACTTCCACTTCGATATGTTGCGCTGATTCCGCAACGCATTGCGTTGTATTTCTTGTGGTTTTTGTATGCAATGTAGAAGAAACTTTTTACTTTTGCATCAGGAACCAACACGAACTATCAAATATATTTAAGTTCCACATGAATTAACCTCATGTACAAACACTGGGTGCCACTGTTCTGGAAGGAGCAGTGGCATTTATATTACGCAACGCATTGCGCAACATTTTGTCATGGTGTTGCGTTGTTATTCATGATAAAGTAGTAACTTTGTAGGACATTAATAGGACTTATGAAACGGATATCACAGCGAGATATAGCAAAGCGGTTGGGTGTTAACGTCAGCACCGTGTCGCGGGCATTGCGTGGCCTCGACGGCGTAAGCCCAGAGTTGAAGCAGCAGATAGAAAAGTTGGCGCAGGAAGGTGGCTATCGTCCAAATCCCTTTGCGACGAGCCTGCGCTATGATACGACACGGACGATAGGCATCGTGGTACCCGACGTGTCGTTCAACCAATATGCCCATATCGTCAAACGCATAGAGGCTGAGGCACGTCAGGCAGGCTATATGTGTATCATCACCGACACGGACGACACCTACGAGAACGAAGTGAACTGTTTAGAGCTGTTAGTGAACATGCACGTGGAGGGCATCATCATCTGTCTGTCGCAGGATACCGTCGACTTCCGGCATCTGATGAAGCTGAAAGAGGCACACATGCCCATGGTGTTTTTCGACAGGGCACCCAATGTGGATATCTCGTCGGTCATCATCAATGATGCTGCCTCGGCGCGTGAGGCCACCAACTGTCTCATTGATGGCGGTGCCCGTCGTATAGCCTTCCTTGGTGGTCCCAACCAGCAGAAACAGATGACGGATCGTAAGCACGGCTATTTAGAGGCCCTGCGCGAACGGGGCATTCCCATCCGTACGGAGTTGGTGAAGAGCCATCGCATCAGTTTCAACTCTGGCTTGAGCGATACCCTCGAATTGCTACAGCTGCCTGAACCGCCCGATGCCATCCTCGCCGCCCACGGCTTACTGGCGACGTCGGCCCTGCTGGCCGTGACAAACAGCGGGAAACGTGTCCCTGAAGACGTGTCGATAGTAGGCTATATGAGTGACTGGGTGTCGGAAATGTCGCATCCGCGTATTTCGTTTGTACGCCAGAACCTGAAGGAAATCGGTACGAAGGCGTTCCGTTTGTTGCTTGATCAGATAAACGGTGACGACAGCGTACAGCATGTCGTGGTGAAGGCGCGAGTAGAATTAAGAGACAGCACCAAAAAGACATAGACATGAAGCGATTTGCGAATTATTAACGATATACCGAACTAAACGAAGATGACTAAGATGAGATACTTGCTGCTTTTTATCATGATGACAGTGTCACTCTGTTCAGCAGCTCAGTCGGAAGACAACGACCGTGGTCTGACGGTCAGTGGTAATGTGCAGGATGCCGACCTGAAGGAGCCGATGGTACAGGCCACGGTGCAACTGTTCCGCAAGAGGGACTCTACGTTTGTGGGTGGTACGGTGACGGACTTGCAGGGTAACTTCTCGGTAGAGGCTCCGGCTAACGGCATCTATCGCCTCAAGATATCGTCGGTGGGCTACCAGAGCATTGAACGTGAGGTGACGCTGCGACGTAACCAGAGTCAGGATGTCGGTGACCTGTTAATGGCGCCTGAGACGACTGTGCTGAAGGAGATGGTTGTCACGGGGCGTGCTGCCCAGATTATCGTCAAGAAGGATACGCTGGTGTATAATCCAGATGCCTACCGTACACCCGAAGGCTCGCCTATTGAGGAACTGATTAAGCGCATCCCGGGTGCTGAGGTTGACGAGGATGGCAACATCACCATCAATGGCAAGGTGGTCAAGAAAATCCTGCTTGATGGTAAGGAGTTCATGCTGGGTGACGTTGAGACTGCCCTGAAAAATATCCCTGTGAATATCATCCAGAACATGAAGTTCTACGACCAGCAGTCCGATCAGGCACGAATTACGGGTATTGAAGACGGCAACAAGGAGACCGTCATCGACTTCACCATCAAGAAGGGTATGAACCGTGGCTACATGACCAATCTCGACATTGCGGGCGGTACGGAGCACCGCTATGCTTCGCGTGGCATGGGTTCAAGTTTCACGGACAAGATGCGCTTCGTGCTGATGGGCAACTTTAATAATAAGGAGGAGAATGCCGGCTGGTGGAACCGTCGTGGACTGAATGCCCGCAAGATGTTGGGTACGAACCTCAATTATGATGATGGCGAGAAGCTGAAGATCGATGCCTCGGTGCGCTGGAACCATCGTGATGGCGACAACCTCAACGAGACATCTACCGAGAATTTCTATTCCGAGACCAACCGTACCTTTGGCAACAGCTATTCCAAGCAGCTCTCGCGCAGCAATACATGGTACGGCAACGTGCGTTTCGAATGGAAGCCAGACACGCTGTCGAACATCCTGTTCCGTGCCAATGGTAACCTCGGTACCAGTGACGGCTTGTCGAATACGGCTTCGGCAACGTTCGATGACGATCCGTATCTCTATGTCGACAATCCCCTTGACGCTGTGCATGACCCTTCGTCGGCAGTCTATCCCCATCTGGTAAACCACAACCATGGAGCCAGTCTGAGCTATGGCGAGAACAAGAACACATGGGCCATGTTGCAGTTCTATCGCCGCCTGAATCAGCGTGGCCGTAACGTGACGCTGCGTGTGGAGGGCTCGTTGGGTCACAACGAAGACCGAAGCGCCTCGAACAACGAAGTATATCTGCACCGTGTGAAAAACGTCGCTGGCGAAGATTCCACCTACTATACGGCCCGCTATAACACCACACCCACCGACAATAAGGGCTATGTGCTCTCCGCCTTGTATAGTGAACCCCTGTGGAAGGGTGCTCACTTGCAGGTTAACTACGAGCTGCGTTACAATCAGAACAAGAGTGACCGCAAGACGTATGACTTCAGCCATATGCCGCAGGATCCCTTTGCCGGCATCGAACCTGAATATCGTGAATGGGGACCATGGATTGGCGCCTTCGACGATGCATCCATGGAGTCGAAGTATCTGGACAAGAACCTCAGCCGCTATTCAGAATACAAAAACTATACGCACAACATCCGTCTTACCCTGCGCCACTGGCAGGAGGAGTACGACTACAACGTGGGTATCCTTGTGCAGCCCCAGCATTCCGATTTCATCCAAGACTATCGTGGCATCTATGTCGACACGACGCGCAACGTCACCAACATCACCCCTACCGTCGACTTCCACTATAAGTTCTCGGACCAGCAGAACATCTGGATTCACTATCGTGGTGACACCCGTCAGCCCGATATGACCCAGCTCCTGGACATCCGCGATGACTCCAACCCGCTCTACATCACGTCGGGTAACCCAGGACTGAAGCCACAGTTCACCAACTCGCTGAACGTCTATTACAACAACTACATCCAGAAGTATAAGCGCAGCATCGTGCTCTATGGTAACTATCGCCACATACGCAATGCCATCTCCAATGTCGTCCATTACAATGCTGAGACGGGTGGCAGCGAGTCGCGCCCCGAGAACATCAATGGCAACTGGAATGCCGACGGCGGTCTGAACTTCAATACTGCCATCGACTCGGCTGCCCATTGGAATGTCGGTACGGACATGCGTATCCGTTATAACAACTATGTGAGCTACGTAGCCCAGCAGCAGGCCGATGCCGAGAAGAATACCACACGGACGCTGAACCTCTGGCAACGCTTGACAGCAGGCTTCCGCAACGACTGGCTTGAGGTGACGCTTGATGGCAGCTATAACTACCAGCACACCCGCAACGAACTGCAGCCCTCGGCCAACCTCAACACATGGCGCTTCAGCTATGGCGGTCAGATGATGGTACGATTCCCCTTCGGACTTGAAGTCTCCACCAATCTGCACCAGAACTCGCGTCGAGGCTATAACGATACGTCGATGAATACCAACGAGCTCATCTGGAACGGACAGCTGTCAAAGTCGTTCCTCAAGTCGAAGTCACTCATCGTCGCACTGAACTTCTACGACCTGTTGAGGCAGCAGTCGAACTATGACCGCTGGGTGAATGCCTCGAGCCGAACTGATACGCGCTACAACAGCATCAACTCGTATGCCATGCTTCACGTCCGCTATCGTCTGAATATGTTTGGCGGCAAGATCGATACCGAGGGCCGCTACGACAAGAAGTGGGGCAATCGCGATCAGCGTAGCCGTCGCTGACTGATGACAAACGCGCGCATTGTCTGTCTACTATAATAGAATATAAAAATACTATAAGCAATGAAAGATTTCAATTACTACGCACCGACCGAAGTGGTCTTTGGTGAACAGTCAGAGGAGCAGGTTGCTGCCCTCGTGAAGAAGTATGGTGGCACGAAGGTGCTGTTACATTATGGTGGCAAGAGTGCCGAGCGCTCTGGTCTGCTCGACAAGATGAGCCGTCTGCTTACTGAGGGTGGCATCCCGTTTGTCACGCTGGGTGGCGTCGTACCCAATCCACGCCTGTCGTTAGCCCGGCAGGGTATTGAGCTTTGTCGCAAGGAAGGTGTCGACTTCATCCTTGCCGTAGGTGGCGGCAGCGTCATCGATTCTGCCAAGTGCATTGCCTACGGCGTCAGCATGGATGGCGACGTCTGGGATTTGTATATTGGCAAGGCTGAGGCCCCGAAGACCATGCTGCCCGTAGCCTCGGTGCTGACCATCCCCGCCGCAGGTAGCGAGATGTCGGAGGCCAGTGTGATTACTAACGAAGATGGTGACGTGAAGATAGGCTATTCTAACAACATGTCGCGTCCGAAGTTTGCCATTATGAATCCACGCCGCACCATGACGCTACCCCCTTACCAGACCGCAGCAGGTGTGACGGACATGATGATGCACACCATGGAGCGCTATTTTACCCACGACGACGATATGGATGTGACGACAGACATTGCTGAGGCTTTGCTGAAGAGCATCAAGAACGCCGTCTTCGCTGTACTGAAGAATCCTGAGGACTATCGCTACCGTGCCCAGATCATGTGGGCAGGCTCGGTGATGCACAATGGCCTGACGGGCTGTGGCCAGCAGGACGACTGGGCTACCCACCAATTGGAGCATGAACTTAGCGCTATGTTCGATGTCACCCACGGTGCCGGACTCGCTGCCGTCTGGCCCAGTTGGGCGCGCTACGTCATGCACGAGAACCTCTCGCGTTTCGTTCGCTTCGCCGTCAACGTGATGGACGTACCCAACGACTTTACCGACCCTGAGGGAACAGCTCTCAAGGGTATCGAGGCCATGGAGCGCTTCTACCGCGCCATCGGCATGCCCGTTAACATCAGGGAACTCATTGGCAAGGACATCAGCGACGACGAAATCAAGGTGATGGCACGTAAGTGCAGCCGTGACTACCAGCGCACAATCGGCTCCTTCAAGGTACTCAAGGTTGAAGACATGGAAGCCATCTACCGCATGGCAAGGTGACAAGATAACATACCCCAATCAGACTGTTATCGTTTTCATGGATTGACCTCACTTGAGTATGGAAAACAAAAGACCCGCCAAGAAATTTTGGCGGGCCTTTTTATTTTGAAGCGGAATGCTTACTTTTTGTTCAGGGCGAGGTCGATAGCTACGGCGATAGCCACAGTAGCACCTACCATTGGGTTGTTACCAATACCCAGGAAGCCCATCATCTCAACGTGAGCAGGAACAGAAGAACTGCCTGCGAACTGAGCGTCACTGTGCATACGACCCAGCGTGTCAGTCATACCGTAAGAAGCAGGACCGGCAGCCATGTTGTCTGGGTGCAGGGTACGACCCGTACCACCACCGCTGGCTACTGAGAAGTAGGGCTTGCCAGCGAGCACGCGCTCCTTCTTATAAGTACCTGCTACGGGGTGCTGGAAGCGGGTGGGGTTCGTTGAGTTACCCGTGATAGACACGTCAACGTTCTCCTTCCACAGGATAGCGACACCCTCGCGAACATCGTCAGCACCATAGCACTTGACCTTCAGACGGCTGGGGTTGTTGCCATAAGGAATCTCCTTGACAACCTTCAGCTCAGAGGTGAAGTAGTCGAACTGAGTCTGTACGTATGTGAAACCGTTGATACGGCTGATGATCTGGGCAGCGTCCTTGCCGAGACCGTTCAGGATAACGCGCAGAGGCTTCTGGCGAACCTTGTTGGCCATCTCGGCAATCTTGATGGCACCCTCGGCAGCAGCGAAAGACTCGTGACCAGCCAGGAAGGCGAAGCACTCAGTCTCCTCGCGGAGCAGACGGGCAGCCAGGTTACCGTGGCCGATACCAACCTTACGGTCGTCAGCAACAGAACCGGGGATGCAGAAGCTCTGCAGACCGATACCGATAGCCTCGGCAGCGTCAGCAGCAGTCTTCACGCCCTTCTTGATGGCGATAGCGGCACCGCAAACGTATGCCCACTTAGCGTTCTCGAAGCAGATACGCTGGGTGTCCTCACACATCTGGTAAGGATCAACGCCTGCCTTCTCACAAATCTCGTTGGCCTCCTCAATAGAGTTGATGCCATTCTCCTTCAGAGCAGCAAGCACCTGATTGATGCGACGCTCTTGACTTTCAAATTGTACTTTACGTATCATAGGAATAATCTTTTTTCTTGTTAATTTTCAATTTTCAATTCTCAATTTTCAATTACTCCTTACGTGGGTCAATAGCCTTTACTGCACCCTGCTCCTCAGTCGTACGACCGTAAGAACCGGTGTTCTTCTTCATAGCCTCGTTGGCGTCCATACCGTTCTTGATGGCTTCCATCATCTTGCCCAGGTGTACGTACTCGTAACCGCAAACCTCATTGTTGCTGTCCAGGTACTGCTTGGTGATGTAACCCTCGGTCAGTTCCAGATAGCGGGTACCCTTGGCAACTGTGCCATAGAGCGTACCTGTCTGAGAGCGAAGACCCTTACCAAGGTCCTCCAGACCAGCACCGATAGCCAGACCACCCTCAGAGAAAGCGCTCTGTGTGCGGCCATAGACAATCTGCAGGAACAGTTCGCGCATAGCGGTGTTGATAGCGTCGCAAACGAGGTCGGTGTTCAGAGCCTCGAGAATGGTCTTACCAGGCAGAATCTCAGAAGCCATAGCTGCTGAGTGTGTCATACCTGTGCAACCGATAGTCTCAACAAGAGCCTCCTGAATCACGCCGTCCTTCACGTTCAGGCTCAGCTTGCAGGCACCCTGCTGAGGAGCGCACCAACCAATACCATGGGTGTAACCCGAAATGTCCTTAATCTCCTTTGCCTGAATCCATTTGCCCTCCTCGGGAATGGGTGCAGGTCCATGATAAGCGCCCTTGCAAACGCTACACATGTTTTCTACTTCTTTTGAATAAATCATATTTGTTTAGATATAAAAAAATAAGTATATACTTGATTCCGGAATTGCAAAGTTACGGGGATATTCTGAATTATCCAAACCTTATTTCCCTAATTTAAGAACAATTAACAGCCTTTTTCGCCACATATTTGTTACTCTCCGATTTTATTTGTAACTTTGCCATGTGAATGTGACAAAAAAGAAGTAAGATGGAAGAAGGAAGAGGTAAGAACTAAGAAATAAGAAGTAAGATGGAAGAGGTGAAAAATAAGATTCAAAAGCTTTCTGACCAAGAGTTGGACGAGCGAGTAGCGCGTGCCGTCGAGAATTTTATGGCGGGTTACGGCTGTTGTCAGAGTGTCGTGGCTGCCTTTGCCGACCTCTATGGGTTGGACGAGACGATGGCCAAGCGCATAGCTGCTGGTTTTGGCGGTGGGGTAGGTCGTATGCGCATGATGTGCGGCGCCGTATCGGGCATCGTCATGTTGGTTGGACTTGACTGCGGACAGACGGAGGGCTCCGATCGTGAGGGAAAATCGGCATGCTATAAGGTCGTACAGGAGCTGTTGGCACGCTCGCAGGCCGAGAACGGCAGTCTGATATGTGCGGAAATCCTTGGCATACAGGGTCACGAGAAGGTGCAGTCCAGTTATGTGGCGTCGCCTCGTACCGCGGAATACTATAAGACGCGTCCCTGTGCTGCCAAGGTGGAGAGCGCTGCACGTATTTTTGCCGATTATCTGAAGGAAAAACGGTAGTCGTTTTGACCTACATCAAGAAGAAAGCACAATAACGTAAATTTTACGTAAAATTATTGTTGTGTTCGCACACAATTTCGTACCTTTGCATCGTCAAACAGAAAATGACACACAAATGATTAGTTTTCAAGGTTAACGTTTTAATGGTTTTAGGTTATGATTATTTTGAATTATGTAGTAGTTTCACTCGCTAAGAAAGGTCTTCACTTGATGAAGCACTAAAATATCAAGGCGAGACTTTACTCCGAGGAGAATGATTCGGAATAAGAGAAGCCCCGCAACCGTGATGGTTGTGGGACTTTTTTTTGCCTCTATTCTTACTTCTCACTTCTGCTTTGCAGACTTTTCTCACGACTCGACCAATCATGCATTGCAACGCCACACTCTGCACCTTCAGGTCAGAGAAGCATTTCTCTGCATTCGCTGCTCGAAAATTGTCCCCCCAGTGAACTATAACCTGATAACCTGACGAAACTGAAGCTTGCGAAAGTTGAAGTTAATTTTAATTTTGAAGCGATAACGCTTGCTAATCAAAATTTTTTTCGTACTTTTGCACCCCGATTGGGAATGATTGCATAACTAATAATATAAACAACTAAAATGAAGAAGAAAGCATTTCTAACGTTTTTTACGTTGCTGATGCCATTGTTGGCTAGTGCCCAGTGGCGCGTAGGGGTAACGGCTGGAGCAGCCTACAACCACTACAGTATTGACAAGCAATACTGGCTCGACTACCAGTACGAAGGAGCCTGGAGCCCCACCATCGGGGTGACGGGACAGTATGACTTCAACTCGTGGCTTGGCGTGCGGGCCGACCT